>Ga0228710_1006329_pt1 | contig 18018 bp, 17 predicted proteins | sample MedpolnodulmetaG_FD_177995 | JGI IMG/M metagenome (GOLD analysis project Ga0228710, IMG submission 177995) | Root nodule microbial communities from Medicago polymorpha collected in Santa Monica, California, United States - pink nodules | ecosystem: Host-associated > Plants > Roots > Nodule...
TGAACAAAAAAATTACAAGTTTAGAAATAAAATATTTTCAAGAGAATAAACACAAAACGTTATATATCTGTAAACAAAAATGTTGGAAACACTTACACACGACAATGGTAGCAAGGATGAGAAGGAAATTAAACCAGTTTGAGAAGTGGTTTGCCATTGGTTTGATAGTGTTCTTTTATAGTCAAAAGTGGTGTATTTATAGGCAAACCTATCTTGTGTGCATATTAACATTTTAATTTTATGTGTATATTATGTACTATGATAATTTATTTCGGTCAAATATGATACTAGTTTTTTTTTTTGGGTACAATATTGTTAGTATTTTAATGTCACTGAAAATTTTATTCAACGTTCTTTTTTATAAATTCAATTAGAGGATCAGACACCCATGCAAATTTACGTTTAACATAGCAACTACGCTACTCCGAATTTGAACAACAATGAGTTTAAATTTGTGTGCCTTCTGATTTAAATTACTAGTGTTTATCAAATTCAACCAAGAGAATACTAGGATAATATTCAAATTCTGTCCCGTTCCATATTGTGGTCAATCCATGCATTAATATCTTTTGAAGTATTTGAATTGATTGTTGACCAAATCTTATATGAATAGAACTTCAAATAAAAATTATGGAATATTTTAGTAATATCATTTAAAATTATTTAATCATTTTTCCTTTTATTTTTTTTATTTGTGTGTCCAAATACGTTTATATGGAATTGCATGGAAATGAATATTTTTCTTCATAGCTTTTCTGATTGAAATATTTCTCTTTGATTGTTAGACATCATAATTTATGGTTTTTTCATAAGGCAACAGCAGATGACATCAAAAACAATGGCTCCCAATTGAGTTGGTATCTAACTCTAATCTTTTGTCAAGTGCTCTTATATATTATTAAAAAAGAAAAAATATATAAAAAATGGGGGGACACGAACCTAACTCAGTAAATCCACACAAAAGTGTAGGTCTAGCCCAAACGGGGAAAACACAACACAAGTGGATGATTCTCTAATCAATCCTAAAACTAATCAAATGTCTTGTGCAGTGATTGGACCGTCCGTCAACACAAAAGTGAGTCCATGTACCACCAACTTTCTGCAGCAGAACGACCATTTCGAATCCCATAGTCCAAATCAAATATAGAAACCACATTGCATACGACGTCGCAATCCGGTTATGAATCCATGAAATCGGAATCCATCTCATCATCTCCAACAGTATTTCCTTCGACAGGAGGCAGAGACAACCTTTCTTTCACTGATTTTTTAACTGACTCGACCAGTTTTTCTTCAACGTTAACTGCTTTATCATTAGCTCTTGCAGCGATCCCCTTTTTGGATCTTTGATACCTTCTCCATTGAGAGTGTGTCATAGGATTGTTGCCTTTGTAATCATTACGATAGGCATATTTCTTTGACTCATCTGGATTTTCAGCATCAATGGTGACATTTTTACTAACAACATTACTAGTATTGCCTCTAACCACATTGTTTTTTTCCCATATTGGACATTTATGTACGGGTGCCTTAGCGTAGGGCACAAAAGCCTTACCTTGACCATATTTGTTAACATAATTAGTGCTCGAAGAGTTATTGATGAAAGAAATATAACTCTTAGTAAAAGAGAACTTTGGTTTATGATCGGCAGACCATTTTCCTCTCTTTGAATTCTGGAATGACATTTTCAAGGCTTTTGATAGCCTCTTTGTCGAATACCGAACTACATATGGGGCACAACATTACCTCAGAGTTCTTCAATCTACAACGATTGAGGAAATCAATCAACTCCTCTTCAACCATGGGATAAGCTGCTTTTGCCTTCTCATCGAATTGAAGTTTTGAAGCGATCTTGTCAGCATCTTTGGGACTTCTAGAAACTTCTACCATCTGGCATTCCGCAACGTCATATTTTGCTTCGACAGATAGTTTTCAATAGCATCTACAATGGCTTCCACCACGTTGCAACTTGCAACTTCTGCGTACATTGCTTCGACATCCTTTAATGGATCTACATCCACTTTCATTTGAGGCATCGTTTTGTCTCCAAAATTTAGCCTACCTTCATTTAGACCTCTTTGAACTAAGTCCCTGAAAAGTACACAATGTGAAGTCTTATGAGCCAAAAAATTATGATATTTACAAAACCCTCTCTTTTTACGTTGTTCTAGTGGTGGGATTTTAAAACCGTTAGGTGCCGCTACTTGACCATCAGCAATTAAGAGATCAAAAATCTCATCACATTTGGTTACATCAAAAGTGTAAGTTTTGGGAGTGTATCTATCATTTTGTGTTTTGACAAGATTTCTCCCATCAGATGGCCTCAACACTTTGCATGTATAGGGAGTCCCCGGTTTTAATTCAGCAAAGTTTATTTCACCGTCTTTGACATCTTCATAAGCTATGTTGAATTCTTGGTCACTTTCGTTTGTATCAACATAAGCAACCTTTTCTCTTTTGAACTTATGAGTTCCAGCCTTCGGTCTTTCGACATGTCGAACTCTATCGGCCAGTTGGGTCATATATCTCAAGTATTAAGTGTCTAATTTCTTCCTAATGGAATAATCTAGGCTACCAGAAGCCATTTCCACTAGCTCATGTTCAGGAACTTGAGTAAAACACCTTGCCTTTAACAACCTGAATCTACAAATAATCTTTAACAGATTTGGTTGATCGTCTCCTAACACTTGCTAATTCCTTTAGACCTATCTTAGACTGGCCCATGTAAAATTGTTCATGAAATAGCCTTTTTAATTGAGTCTATTGTTGAATGGAATGCGGTACAAGCGTGGTAAAGCACGTAAAGGCATTCTTTGTTAGAGAATTTGAAAAGAATCTCAATCTCAAATTTTCATTGTTTGCACTATCTCCAGCTTCAATTAAATAACGTGATATATGTTCGACAGTGGATTCACTAGTATCACTAGTGAATGTCGTGAACTTAGAAATTTTATAACCCCTAGGAAGTTCAGTTTGTAGAACATATTCTGACAAAGGAGATACAGAGCTTGGCCTATGTAAACCCACGTTTAAGCCATTCTGAGCCATGATATTTTCAACCAAATTGCCTATGTTATTATGTGCTCCAATATTTTGTTATTAGACATTTCTAACAACTTCATCTGCATCATTATTTCTATCCACCAAAATTACTTTTGGTTGTGCTTGTACCATTGGTTCGACTGGTTGAGGTCGAGGTACTGGTTGTTGTCTTTGAAGCATAGGTTCGACAATTTGCACAGGTTGAGTATTTTGGACTTGAGGGATATTTTGGATCTGAGGGATCCGTTGATAGACAGTTTATGGAGTGGCGAAGAAATCTGTTATTCTCCCTGTTTGAGTGGTTGATGCTTGGTAACCCTGATTCACATTTTGAGTCAAAGGGTAAAACACCGTACCAATTTATTGTGTCAACAAATTAACCATCTCATGATTGCTCTCATCCATTTGTTTCCTAAACAACATCATAGATTATGTATTAAGGCTGGTGGAGCATTTCTGCCAAAAACACTAAAACTTGAAGGACTATGTGAGTTAAACGGTGTAAATGGATTTGCATGTTCTGTAACTGCAGGATAGTTATGCAAATTTGTCATCATTGAAGTTGGCATACTGTATGGTTGGTCCTTAGAAAAGTTCTGCGCATTTATGACCATATCTTCAAATCTAGTCCTAACTTGAAGGCTAGGAGAAGTAGGGATACTTATAGACACGGGTATACCAGCAGTAAATGGTGACACAAAGGTCCCCATTTTTGGTTGTGTCTTTTGGGCGGTTATAGTCGAAGCGGTTGTGGGAGCGGTTACTCCCATTTTTGTCGAATTCGGCTTGGCCATGGTTGTCCCCACAGCCATCGGTACACTAGCACCCACAGCAAGGGCGGATGCCCGTGTAATTTGTGCTTATGATGAGGATTGCGATGATTGTGATGACATAGAAGCACCAGTATTGGCGGATTTAGTCATTATTTTCAAGGCTTTACCACTTCTTAAATGCATGCACAAACAGTTTTTGTTTTGTAGAAAAAAAATTTGAAAAATATTGGAAGATTATGGCAATCTCTTCCAACAGTTTTTGTTTGAAAAATGCACAATGGAAATTGCTTCCAAAGGTTTTTGAAAAAGATTTTTAAAAAGTAAAATGGAAATCTCTTTTCAAGGTTTTTGAAACATACTACGATGGAAATTTCTTTCCAAGGTTTTGAAAAATATGCACAAATAGTGTTCCACCGGGTCCGCCAATTTGGTTACCGATATTTTTGGTAAACAATACGGACTGGTTTTGATTCTTACGAGCAGAACCAAACCAGAGATCCTAGGACATGTTGTGAATTTTGTTTTCTTGCGTTCATCGAGTTCGTAGGTTGCTTAACGAACGGGACGAGATCATGTGGTGTCTTTCGATGGAAAATGTTTTTAAAAGCAGGGTAAATGCATTAAGTTTAAATTGCAGAAACTTAAAGGAAAAATAAAATATAATGCATTAAAAATAAAGGTGGTTCGAGAAATCCTTTACATACATTCTTTATGACTCTTTTCTCTCGCGTCGGTACTTTGAGTGTTTTAGAATTCTGTATAGGTAATTTACGACCCATTTTCCCTATGGAAAACTATTATTTATACATAGAAAATAACTTGGAAAGAAATTAATTCCACGATCAGCACTCCTTCCATGTAGACAACCACTCGTCTCCCATGTTCTCGTTTGAGGAAACCCCTTCTCTTTTCAAATTCGAATCTTCCCGCTCCAAAGGCAGTTGCTTGACTTCGACAGTTTTGCTACTTGACCCGAATTTCGTCGAACTTCAATGCTCCAAGACTTTTTACGCTAAGTTCAACATCTCGTCGAAACTCCTTTAACTGCAGAAAAGGCTTAGATTCCTACAAGAGTAAAAGTCAACTAATGTTGACCACATTAAATGAGGCCGGTGAAAATACCAGCTAACACATGGCTTGTGGGATTACCGAAAAATACGAAAGGTAATTAGAGGCAAGTGAACCTTCAAAATGACGTATTTGATCACTCCGGGGAGCTGAAGAGGTATGGTGTAGACTTGTGGAACTACCTAATATTCTTAGTGTAGTTGGATGCGAAGATCTTCAAGAGGGCGGAAGGCATTCGGAGGGTTGAATATGAAAAGGTTGCAAGCTTGTAGAACTACTTGGTGTAGTTGGAAATAAGGGAAAATGAAGCATGGAGAGAGCAGCAAAGTGATTGATGGTTAAATTGGCTTTATCATAAATTTAGAGTCAAGGTTGAGAAATGTTGAAATTAACTCAAAATTTGATTGATGAATAAGATTGTTGCTAAAAATATAAAAGATTTGTTTCAAATATATTTTGTATTTCCAGAAGATTGTTGCTGAAAATATATTTATGGCCAGTAAATATATTTTTGTACTGTATGACAGAAGATTTGATGCAAATATATTTTTTAAAGGAATAATTTAAATATTGCGCTGAATGAGAAAAAAAAAAGTATTTTTAGCGTGATATCCGTTCAAAATTTACGAGTTATATTTCTCTGTATTTAAATACAAATCATGTATCAAATGAAAAAGATGAGAGAGTAGAAAAACAAGGATTAGAAGCCAACAACAAAATTAGGGTTTGTAGAGAATTCTCTTTGCAACAAACACTATAGTTGAGATTAAATCACTATTGATTCACCTTGGAGAAACACTATTAGGATCGAGTTGTCAAGACTTTGGATAGAATTAGGTTTGAAGACTAATTATTGTAACCCTTTTGGAATCTTTTGTAAAGTCACTCATCATTATAATAGAACGGAGAGTTGCTCTCTCTCCTGGAGTAAGTTAATATTGGATCGAACTGGGTAAACAAATTTTCGTGTGTTCTCTCTTTTGCTTGTGTTCTCTCTCTCTTTCTCTTTTGTTGTTCTATCTTTTGCTTGTGTTCATAACTGTCACCCACATTGTTTTGGTTGCTTGATTGATTTTCTCCATACATCAAATATTTTATTGGTGTGTTTTTTTAACATATTCACAACAGGACCCACCAAATTTATATTTGACCCACATGATTTGGTGGGGCACATGTGAATTTTAACCAATAAAAAAATGTGTGTTGAAAAATGTGTGTTGCTAGCCTTCCTCAAAGAGGAAAACGACATTGCAAATGTTGAACCAGATGAATCAAAGAAGAACAAAGAATTATTTGTTGAGCATGGTATGAACCTTTTTCGAACTATCTATGGTGGAGCGATTGAAGCCGTTCCTTCAAGTCTCAATCTTAGAAAGAGATTTTTTGAAATATTGGAGGGAACATAATTATCACATTATGCAGATATGTGCGAGGAGATACTGAACGACATGAAGAGGGATTTTACAACTGAACCAAAATTCTAGGACTGGCTTGCAAGACAATAATGCAATGTTGAAGCTGTTTACGAGATTAACCAAGAAATTATAATTCCTCAGGTGCAAAAGGCAATTCAGGTTTATTAGGAGACTTTGAAAAGTGTGCCTTCAGGAACTATATATGTTTAGTTTGTATGCATGATGTCTATCTTTGAAACTTTAACTTGTGTCTAAAGAGCACAATTTAGCATTTTCCCTTTTCTGCTAAGAGCATGACTATCTAAGTTCAATTTTGACTACAAATTAAGTTCAATTTGCTTTTTCTTTTTGACAAGTCCAGCTAGACTAAAATGTGTTTTTCCTACTCGAGTGAGGATGGAACTTCCCTCAAGAGATTTAACAACGCTGCATTCTCTTGCTCAAAAAAAAAAAAAAAAACGCTGCATTCTCATGATTGGATTCGAATTCAAAACCTCATGTTAAGCTATAAGATACCTCTTACCATTTCATATGTTATATACAATTTGTTTATGAATGACCATAAATTACGATGTTTAACAATCAAAGAGAAATATTTCTATCAGAAAAACTATGAAGAAAAATATTCATTTCGAAGCAATTCCATATAAAAAGTATTTGAACACATACACACAAATAAAAAAATAAAAAGAAAAATTATTAAATAATTTTAAATAAAATCACTAAATTATTCCATAATTTTTATTTGAAGTTGTATTCATATAAGATTTGTTCAACAATCAATTTCAATACTTCAAAAGATATTAATGCATGGATTGACCACAATATGGAACGGGACACAATTTGAATATTATCCTAGTAGTATTTTTTTGGTTGAATTTGATAAACACAAATTTAAATCAGAAGGCACGCTCAGTGTAATTTGCTATGTTAAACGTATATTTGCGTGGGTGTCTGATCCTCTAATTGAATTTATAAAAAAGAACGTTGAATAAAATTGAATTTAGAAAAAAGAACTTTGAATAAAATAAAATATTCAGTTACATTAAAAATACTAACAATATCTCCTTCAATAAAAAATACTAACAAGATCATATTGTACCAAAAACAAAAGTCAGTACATTTGACCGAAATAAAATATCAATACCATATATCGAGGTTAATTATCATAGTGATCATATTGAGGATAACTAAGTATTAATACATGAAATTAAAATGTCAATATGCACACAAGATAGGTTTGCCTATAAATATACCTTTTTTGACTGTAAAAGAACACTATCAAGCCAAAAGAAATTTGACAAAGAATAATTTCCTTCTTGTGTGTATTAACAGATGGCAAACCACTTCTCAAACTGGTTTAATATCCTTCTCATCCTAGCTACCATTGCCGTCTGTAAGTGTTTTCAAAATATATTAAGTTTTGTGTTTATTCTCTTCAAAATATTTTATATATATAATCTTGTAATTTTTGTCTCTCTAATTTACGTGTGCATGATATGACAGTGCAATTAACAGTAGAAGGAAACACATGCTCAGATATATTTGCTAGATGTGATGACATAGATTGCCGTTCACATTGTAAATCTCTTCATGGGGCACGTTCATTTGGTTTTATATGTGATGATTTCAACCTATGCACTTGTTTTTTCAATCAAGATTCTCCATCACCAAATATATGTCACGCTGGGGTGGGAACATGCTTTCAAGGTGAATGTGATTTATCTTGTTGCAATGCAAGATGTGCTTCCACTTTTTTTAAAGAAGCTTCTGGGACTTGTGTTCCAAATCCTGGTACCAAGGATAGATGCGTTTGTTCTTATAGAAGCTAGAAATATATGTTACTCATATTATTATAATGAAATAAATCAATGAACCATCCAAATAAGTTTAATATTACACATGAGGTGCTTGTTCATTGCTAAAAACTTATCCTTCTAATTTCAAGATACTGAATTTGAAATGTTATAAAATGACCAATAATATCAATTTTATTAAAAAAAAAAAATTCCACTCTCCAATTTTTTATTTATTTTTTATATTCATTTATGTTCTTTGTTTTAAAAACAATTGTTTTTTTAACCGCAAAATTTATTAACAATCAAGTCTCTGCACAACTTGAACAGAGAACGGCAAAACATAATTAAACATAGCAAAGCACGTCGTGTATAGGCGGAACACCCAAACGGAAAATCATACACCTCGTACATCAAAAACACCAATAAAGACACCACCCAACTAAGGCTACCACCAAAGCCAATGTCAACCCCCAAATCAGCGTCAAACCCCACACAACATCATTAACCAAACTTGAGCCCAAACTTCAAACTCCATTGCTAAATGACGATATAACCAAGATACAAATACGCATTGTCCGCTACCCCTTCTCAAAACCATCAAAACCGACCAACACCCTTATTGTAAACAACACCTCACCTTCTCTTCACCGCAGTTGTGCCTAAGGTTGTCAGACTCGAAAAGGGTATTCATCACACTCACCTTTGGATATTCATCAAGGATATTCCTTATTAAAATCATACTAACACAACCTAGTGCGAAAAAAAAATTTAGTGAAGGAAAAATAGTACAATATCCTTTTGAGTGCGAACTGCCTCATTAAAAATCTTACTAAGAAATTTCAATGGGATAAAACCATGCTGGAGGAAAAAAGACTGCATAGCACTTTTATTTTTCCCCTCTTGAAGACAGTTATCTCTGAGACAACGAAGATCAATTGTTAATACAAGTTTCTAAAAAAAATTACTTTGGAGTGACTTTGGGAAAATGTCTACAAGAATAATATCACACGAACAAATTTGTTGAATGCTACTATCACCATTCTTCTGAAGATCATGAGTGAAAAATCATTTTGGAGAAATATGTTTTGTTCAGTCTCCTTCAATGTATCCGTCTTTTAACTGAGTCATATGATCTTAATAAATCATTGTTGCATCCATTCTTTCAGAGGATAAACCACAATTCTTTTATATGTTTTTTATCAAAGACCTTAACCAAGCAGATTATCTACATGCCTCGTGTAGTGCTAAAAGTTCGGCATGATTTGATGATGTTTATGTTATGGTTTGCTTCATAGATCTCCATGAAATGGTTGTATCTCTGATGATGGAACATCATATGATATTTTAGGCTATGTTTTTAGTTTTTTCTTTAATTTGCATTTGAAGGCAAATTAGAAGTTATTTAGACGATTTGCCGATGTTTTGAGAAACATTTTGTATCATTTTCATTCAAGTCGTTGAAATTCAGTTTTGTCATAAATCATCTCCATAGATGTTTTAAGTCTTTTTAGTGAGAAATCATTTAAATCGGCAAAACAAGACATCACGTGCAAGCACGGATTCACGTGTAGCCTATTGGAGTCACTTGACCTCACTCGTTGATTTCTATTTGAACCAATTGTAGCATGATTTTACATCTTGACCCCACTTTAAATTATATGTTGACCCCACATAACCAAATTAATAAATTAGAGGTAAAACAATGTCATATTTGTAAATTAATTTTAAATTATATTTGTTAAAATTGTAGTATAACTCTATTAGTGTTATCACTATTAATGAGGAAAAAAATGTTGGCATTTAAGCTTTATCTTTCATTAAATGATTGATTTTTCATTAAAACAAAAAGAATTTGCTCCCAAAAGGATAAAAAGAAAATTAAGGTATCCTGTGAATTTATTATTAAATTGAATTTACAAATTCGAGTCTAAAATTGAATTTATTTTGAAATTGCTTGTGATGAAATATAATATACATTACTAGAAAAAATGGAACTTTTTTTTTAACACTTTTCTAATTTAGATTAAAGGACTGATCTCTCAAAAAGTTTTTGGAAACTATAAAATATTTTTTATCAAACGTTGTATTTACTTTTTTTAAGGACATTATATTTATTTTTGAAGTTAGCATTACTAAAAACGGACACAAAAAATACTCAAACATTACCATTGTATGTGGTGGCTACAATTGTTGAAAGAAGTTTTTTTTGCTACGAATTTTGTGAAGAAAAAAAAAATCAAAAGCGTAATTGAAGTTTATTTGGTTATAGATTTATATATTTTTGTTAAATATTCATCATAAAAAGTATTGACCCCACTTATTGAAATTTTTGGATATTGAAATTTTTGGATCTGTCACTGATCACGTGAAGGATTAAGGATACGAAGATTGAAGATTAATGGTTCTTAGAAGGTCTTTAAAAACAATACAAAGTGAAGAAAAGTTAATTCAAGTTCCAAGACATTGCAAGACGGAAGAACGCCCAAAAAAGGGACGAAAACTACAAAATTCGCACTGGAGGCGCTGCCTCATGCGCCCCTACACATGAGACATCATTCCTTGTTGCCTCATCCAAACAACCCAGAAAAGGATTAGTTCTCCCTGAAAAGGAGGTGATCCAGTTGCACCTTCCAGTACGGCTACCTTGTTACGAATTCACTCCAGTCACTTGCCCTGCCTTCGGCATCCCCTCCTTGCGGTTAAGGATGCATGCACCCATGTGCCTCACTCATGCGCCATAAGCATGTGTCACAGACAAGAGGTGTTGATTGCTTATTTTACAAACTATTTTAGTTGAAAAACTCTATTTTTCTTCTCTTAACCTTTAAGTAATGATGTATTATAAATAGAGACCCTTGCAAACTCTTTGATTCATTCAGAAAGCTAACAGTACAAGGAAAGAGTCAAACATCAAAGTTTTCAGGCAGAGGATCTCTATCCTCATCTTGTTCTTATTAGGGTATCTTTTTCTATTATTTTGTAATGGTGACGGTTGCCATGAATATCTAAACCTCTTTGATTGGGGTTTCACAATGAACCCCTTCTTATTTGTTGGAATTAATTAATAAAGTTTTTTATTTAGTTTATGTTCTAAATTCTGATTTAATTTGTATATGTTTGTTTTTATACCCGACCCCGACAGTAGTAATTTGCTTAGTTTGTAAATTAAATTCTTTTAATCGAATCTAAGTATGAATTTCAGACTATGACTCATCTTACGAGAATGCCGCAATTGTGACTATTGAGGTCATACCGATGAATTTATCATATGGCTTTGTTGAGAAATTGTCTAATATTGTCTCCCTTGCATACCTTGTGGAATGTTAATTACATATTTGTCACCAGAATTGGCTCGCACAACATCCAAATCCTTGGCTTTTTTAAACTCATTTTGAAGCATGAGTTTCATAATATTAGCAAGTTCTTTGGAGACTTGATACATAATCTCACGTCCCAATGTCAATTTTTTATCTAATAAAAGACATTGTCATTACTACTGGATTCTCATGTGTTTCATCCGGTTGTACCTCATAAATGCTAGAAGCAGCCATATAAGTTGGCATTCCCAACGTTTGAGAAGGTTTATTCGATCAGAAAGTCCTACCTTTATGGTTGATGGAGATAATGCTTGTTCCATAATGCTAAGACTTTTTCCACACCTTAAGTGCATACATCAAATATCATCATGGTCTGGATAACTGAATTTTTAGTGGTAAAGTTCGTATTTTCCAACTGGGCATGACAAAAAAATTGATAAAAGGTGAATTTAGTCTAGTTCGGTAGAGATTCACAATTGTGATTCCCTTTTTTCAAGCAATTAACACTTACAGAGGAAATTTTTCCCCCAGTCATGGGTTCCCTAACTATTCTAGTCAAGTGTTAGGTACTATTGTTTTTGGATTTTTTATCTACACTAAAAACTGCATAAACAAAACCAAAAAGATAAAGGGATGAATTGCAAAAAAATAAGTTTGATTGATTAGATGTGTTAATTACAATGTATGAACATAATATTTACATTGAAATTATTGCCTATTAGTTAAACGACGTGGCCTACAGTGTGTAACCCATATTCGACTAATGTTTCTCGGATGTGCGTGATAACTTTGATGTTAATGGGATTGTGGCGCCTCTTGTTTGGTTTCGTTCTCCTTTCCTCGACATGATTTGTTGACCAAGTCTATTTATCTACAGCCCAACTATCAATCTTCCCTAGTGCCTCATTCCTATGAGTAGTTATTGGTGGTGAGAGAAGCAAAGTGTGGGTAATGCTCATTATCGAGTCACATTATATCTTTGACTTAACTTTGAGTCTCTAAAAACCCACATTTGAGTTAGTGGCTGATGTGCAGATTAGGCAAGTGTACCAAATCGTTTACCAAGTAATTAAGTGATAAGTAGAGTATCGAATCCACAGGGATTGTCGTTTCGTCCAAATTATTCGCTTTGCTTATTTTTAAGTTGACAATATAATAAAATATAAGGGTTCGAAGAGTTGCAATTTTTATCTATTTGCAATAGAGCAAGTTTACTTGTTTTTGGTTGCATAAAAGTAAGCAGCGGTTAGGATTCTTCGAATCCCCCCTGTTTATATTGTTGGATATTAAATAACAGTCATGTCGCATTTATTTATCTTAGGTAGACTATACAAGTGATGAGGCCGTTGAGACATGACTAAACTAATAGGTTGGAAACTGCACCTGCTGATCACACGATGATCCTTACGTGTGGGATCTATAAATCTCGGTTAACTAGGTTTATCTATCGCTCCAATTTTGGTTGCACCTACTGGTCACACGGTGATCCTTACATCTAGGGACTTACCACCTTAAAGGTAATTGAAAACATAGACTTTATATTGCTTTTCCACCATTTTCCAAGGCAATGAAGACCAAGGTTCCTTAGGTCCACCCATCTATGCATTTTAGGACACTCATAGCACACACTCTATTGCACTTAGTAGTTCTACAGACGGGCAGTCCTATCAGCGTCTACCTTACCACGGGTTTAAGAGAATGGTTCTATTAGGCTACAACTTATTTCCTTCAAGTAGGTACTTGTTTCCTTAATTACTAACTAGTTACATCATAAGTTTGGAAGATTTTACTCAGTATTAGTAATGTCACCTCCTAAGTACTTACTATTAGGGTCAACTCGCTTTCGGTATCTTTCACTAGTTATAACTAATTACTTCCTAAACAAATAGATATTAGTAGAAAGATATAAATATCAAGATATAAGCATCAAGGGTAAGATATAAACTCTCCTGAATAAATAATTACTAAATAAAACTTAATAGCGAACAAAAAATAAATAAAATATAAACGACATTAAATTAAATAAATATCCAACAAAAATAAACAGATGTTCATCTTAGAACCTAAAAAGAGTTAGTTACATATGGTAACTAAAAAAAAATTACTAAAGATAAAAACATACCCTAGTAAATTAAGGAGAAGATAGAAACTCTCCCGAAGCTCCGAAGTTGCCTTCCTCTTGAACTACCACATTTCTGAACGAGAAATTATGAATGAGGGAGGCTAATATTTATAGAGAGAGTTTCTAACTGGGCTTCGACTAAAAGTGCGGGCTTTACACACAAAAACCCATAAAATTACGCATGCGCCCTTGACATTTTCAAATGCCCAAGGTGAAGCCTCTAGCTTAGCTAATAGTTTTTTATGATGCTCCTTTTTAATTTGAATATATTTGTTGATTAGTTAGTGATTAGTTAGGCTCCTATTTTGTAAAAAAGCACCCTAGATGATCAGGCATTCGTGAACAAAGTGATTCATCTTGTTCCTTGTCAGGTTGCATTTCATGTGTCTTAGAAAAGAAGGTGTCTCTCTTGGTTTAGTAATTCTCATAAAACATGCAATTCCTCTCTGACTTCAGATGAATCGTATCAAACAAGCTTGAATCGATTCACCAAGCTTTTGAAACAAACACGGCTCTCTGATTTCATATGAATCGTATCATTTTTGTTTGAAACGATTCATCAAACTCTCTGACTTAGTCTGAATCGATTCAAAATAGTTTTGAATCGTATTAATCACCTTCTGGGAAATTCTAGTCGTTTCAAATATCACATGACACGTATCATTCTTCATCATATTTTTTCCCTTTTCTATTTTGTCTTATATGGTTTGAATCGATTCAACTATTAAGTGAATCGATTCACACAGTTTTTTTCTGCGAAAATTTCGCCTTCCTACCTTCCCCTATATATTATCTTCTCCTCATAACTCCAAATTCATTGAATCATTTTCAACTATTCTCTCTAGCTCTCAAAAACTCATTGTTCATACATTCTTCAAGATTAAACCTTTTTTCTTAGAATCACTTTGTTCTTTGAGTCTATAGATTCTCTAGGGTGCTAGTAGGGATTGTAAGTTGGCTCTCTCAAGAAGATTGATTGGGCTTAATCAAGGCTTCAAAGGAAATGAATAATCTCATTCCACCTCCAAAGGACTTGGGGGTCTTTCTAACCGTTCTTGAAGTCGAAGGGGGTTCGTTTACCGGACGTAGCATCGAAGGCTTGAGTGAAGAGTTCGAAGGGGTGCACGGGTATTCAAGGATCCGAAGATTCAAGGAGCACCAAATTCAAGGGGTACTTGAAGTTTGGGGGAGTGTTCTATGTAACGCCCTACTTCTATTAAAGCGATAAAACACGCGAATAATACAAATATTCAAGAAATAGACGTTACGTTTCCAACAGATTTCCAAACAAACATGCATATATAAAATTCATCAATAATCGCAGCGGATATAAATTACATCTCCAAACTATACATGTCATAAATCATCATACAACACAGAATAAATCTCCAAAACCCGACATATGGGCAAAATCTCAACATCAGAATAAATCGAACATAACAACGTAAAGACGGACACCCTAATCAGAGCCTAATCTAAGACTCTAACAAGTAAACAGAGGAAGCTCCCGCTGTCCTCAAGCAACTGACCAAGCAACTAAAAGATCACTCTTGGACGACGTCTACTCATTCATACAAACAGGTAGGTGGTCAAAACCACTGGGTGTTAGCTTCACATCAATCATAATCAACATAAATAATTGAAAATATATATACATATCAAACAACTTCAAATTGAGAGATAGTTCAACTTCAACATTATTAATCAACATAACAAATTCACAATAATCATAATTATGCAACCACCATTCACTCCAAAAACCAAGCATCAAACAACTAGGATACATGTCAATATGTATGTTATGTCCCTAGACACGACTCCTACATGCATGCGGTACCGTCACCAACAACGTCTAGGTCGTCGCCCCATGATGTCAACAACACATTATAATCACCTAAACTGGATATAAATATCCCACAACTATGAAGGCATGAACATATGACACACCATACACGTGTTCATTATTACAAATCAACAACTCCATGCAACTTCTCACAATTCAAGTAAAGGAGAAAATACATCATACTATGATAAATATCATATTCAACACCTATCAATCATTCACATATCTTCATATAATCATATCAAACTATCCACAAAAGATTGGCAAGATATTCGGTCTTAAAGATCGTTTTCGACAAGTTCGTCTATCATTTTACAATTTTAACACGATTAAGACAATTGAACCAAAATCAAGTAAACAAACTCTAGTGCCTCAACTATGTATACACTTAGATCAGATATGAGTGCAGTTGAGTATACATGTGCGTTTCACAGGCCAACTACGACAAAATCATCAAAATCACAAAGTTCGTCTCTCTTTATCACTTTTCCAAAAGAATTCCATTTTCAAAGCAAAACAAGTTAAAACTCAATGAAACCAATCGCAACCATTTTTAGAAATCATATAATCAGTATACAACCTTAAACCTACTCCATTTCCTTAAGAAAAACAAGTTTCGGAAAAATCGACGTTCTTGGACATTTTTCAAAGTTAAGTTCAATTCACAAAATCAAATCAATCTCAATCCATAAGATGTTCCAGTAGATCAAAGAGTAAAAACAGTGATCAAACATGTAGAAAGAAGCATTTAAGAAAACTCGGATCGGCCCCAATAACCCTAAAACGACAAAAACAGGAGTTGCTGCACGGAGCAACTCGCCATGGCCACCAAATCACTCGCCATGGCGAGCTGGACATTTCATCACTCGCCATGGCCACTAATTTGCTCGCCATGGCGAGCTATGACAGTTAGCTCTCGGGTAAAATCCCATTTTCGCTCCAAAATCCCAATTTTGAATCTCCAATGCCCAAATTTGTTCCCAATGTTTGTATAAACGTTTATAGACATAAAAAGACACTCAAATCCATATAAAACTTGAACCAAAACATCATTTCATCACAAATCACCATTTGACCCATTTTTGTAAAACTTTCAAAAACCATAAATTTCACACCACAACTCTATGACTATGATTACCCAAGGTTTCAATCATCAACAACAACATCTCATAACAACAACAACATCAATTGAGTATGAATTCATCAACAACAATATCATACTTAACCAATTTTGAGCAAAAACACAAAGTATACATACATACATACATACATACATATATATATATATATATATATATATATATATATATAACTTGAGCATGTAATTTCATCATCAACAACTTAATTATCATCAAATTCACATACCCAAACATTACATCAAAGCATAAGCACGAATTTAACCAATTAAATTCACAACAATCACTTTTAACAAATAAGCACTTATGGGTTTTAAGTAGAAAAGAGATTATACAAAGATTATGAGAGAATACTTGCCCCCTTACCTCTAATCTTCACAAAGCTAAGCTAATGATTCACTTTACCTCCAATCCCTTGAATCGCTACCCTCTTCTTTCTCTCCAAGTTCTTATCTCTTCAAAACCCTTTTTCTCTTCCTCTAGCACTTTCTCTATCTACCTCTCTCGAAAACTTTTGTGAAAATGAACAAATAATTCTAAGTGACCTAATTTCCTCAATGACTAAGGTTTAAATAGGCTCCTCACTAATGGGCTTAACCCTTTATGTCTTAATGGGCTCAAAACACTCATTAACCAATTTACAAAGTTTCTACCCACTCACGGTAAAAGTTATCGAATAGTTACTGGTTCTTAACTAATTACCACAACTGACTAGTAACTTGGTAAAAATATAATTCCCACTTAACACACTAAAAATAATTCTCACGGTAAAATTACTAATTTACCCCTGCTCTCAAAATGACCAAAATACCCTTCTAACACGAAAACTCATCAAGATGCACCCAAAGACAATTAATCATATACGAGCATAAATAAACACATATAAATAAATAATAAAATAAATCTAGCGAAAAACGGGTTGTTACATTCTACATAGGAGTTGAAGAATTAGGTTTAATTTCAAGGAACTCTTGTAAACACATTGTAATCAACATTTGTTACTTAGTGGATGACCTTAGTGAAGGTGTACTTCATCAAGAAGAGTAGACGTAGCTCTAGCGAGGACGAGAAAGAGCGAACTACTATAAAAATATCGGTGTTATCTCTCTTCCCTATCCTCTTTACTTTTTACTATTGCATGTGATAAATTGAATAATTGATAGTGTTGATCTAAGTTGTTTTTCATTGAAAATTAATCTAATTCATTGAATTAGGTTTCATATAATTTTCTTAGATCAATTGATTGCAAAATCTATTCAATTCTTCAATCACACATGTATTGTGTTTTTGATTTGATAGCTTAGTAATTTTGTTCATATAGGTTTGGTTTGAAATTGTTATAAGTTTTGTACATTGTACAAGGTTGATTAAAGTTTTATTGTATAATAAGATTTGTATCGTGAATCTCTCAATTCTAAGATTAAATCTTATTGCACATATATTTTTCTTTTTAATTCATTGTTTGTGATTGTTCGAGCACGATTCAAAAAGTTATCCCCCCCC
>Ga0228710_1006331_pt1 | contig 18016 bp, 8 predicted proteins | sample MedpolnodulmetaG_FD_177995 | JGI IMG/M metagenome (GOLD analysis project Ga0228710, IMG submission 177995) | Root nodule microbial communities from Medicago polymorpha collected in Santa Monica, California, United States - pink nodules | ecosystem: Host-associated > Plants > Roots > Nodule...
GAAAGAAAGAAAGAAACAACGCTCCTCCCTCCTCCGTCACTCTTCTCACCGTTCTCCTTCCTCTTCTTCGTTAGTACTGTACTCCGCCGTTTTTCTCTCTCTTTTACGTTTCAACAGTTCTCCGCCGCGATTTTCAGTTTCCCTCTCCGACATGCCGTCATCTTCGCGATTTCCCCCCTTTTTACAGTATTATGGCTGAATTGAAGATTGACGGAGACGATTGAAATCGATGAGAACATGTTTGGTGGTGATTAAATTGAAGATTGTTTGTTTGGTGGTGTTTGCATATTTAGTATTTAATTTCAATGGTCTCATCAAACGGTGTATAGAGCCTTAATTACTACTCTCATTCCTTATTAAAAAAAATATATATGCTTGTGCCTCATGCATGCTGCTGAGATTAGTGCATGTGTTCTTGATGGTTGAAAGGATATTGTGGTGGCAGTGGAGTGGTGCGGCGGCGGCATTACGGCGGTGCGGTAGTGGCTGCAGTTACGGCGGCGGCACAACGATGGAGTGGGGCAGAGTAGTGGTGGTGAACATGTGCTGCTAGGTCATGGAACAGTGTACGAGACTTTCTTTTCTGTTTTCTCAATTATTTTAAATTAATTAAAACTAAAAAAACTAACTTTGAATCTGATCTGTTGAAATTTTAAAAGTCATGTGTCGCACATATGTTAAAAGAACAAGACATAAAATAGATATATAGAAATGGAACAGATCTTGACTCGAATCCTACCATCATTAATTATTTTACATTTATTTCAAACTTCTTTACTCTTTATTTTTCTAAATTGAAGAAATAAAGAAAATCACTGTGTGGATATTTTTGAGACCGTAATGTTAGCAAAGAAAAACTTGATTTAATCAAATTAAAAGTAAATATTTGGTTATTTTGAATCAAAATTTATTTCACTGAATCTCTATTTAACTATAAAAGATAACACGAGGAGGCATAACAATGCGGCGAGGTGGGGACGAGTTTTACCTTTCCCGTTCCCATATCCGTTTCTCAGATACTTACTCGTTACCCTATCCATACCCAACGGGGATGATAAATTGAATCTCATCCCCAACGGATTTGGGTATCCCCGTCCCATCCCCGTCCCCGCATTGAATAATTCTTTTTAATAAAAAATAGAAGTTTTTTTTTGCATTTCCAAGAGCAATGTTGTAATACATTATCCAAAAATATATTCACTTTAACATATGTTAGACGGAATGATTTATTTGCTCCTTTAAATATCAATGATAGTTTTTATTACCATGACAATTATCAAACAAAATAACATGGCATATCAACATAAAGTGATTTTCTACATTTGGGACGAGTTTGGGTATGGGTTCGGGGTGGGTACATATATATCTGTTACCTGTCCCATACCCGTGTTTTGAAATTGGGGAAAACCCAAACTCATACCCAAACCCAATCAAAACAGGGAAAAACCGTCAAATTGAGTTTGATACGGATAGGTAACCACGGGTATGATTTTTGTTGTCATGCCTAAACACGAGATTGGTTTTACTTGGTACTTACATCCAACTTGCCTTTCAGCCTTTGAGTACAATCATTCAACAGTAGATTGTAAATTTTATTTCAAGTGTACGTGACAACTAACTAATGTCGGTGCCCTTAAGAAAAACGTGAGTGTCAGTACCCTAAAAAAAACGTGGGTGTCGGTTGGTGTTTGAGTAAATCAAGAATGGCAATCAAATGTCGCCAAATAAATATACAACGGGTCTTCCTAATGAGTTCTTTCCACACACTAATTAAAAATTTAAATTAATAAAAACACGTTATTTAATATTTTAAAGAGTGTTCGGAGGCATTCGTTAGCATTGTTCATAGACAAAATTGACAAGTTGAGCTAAGTTGGTGACAACTAAGACCATGTAAGCGACAAAAAAATACTAGCCTACGAAATACATTATCTATATAACTTGTTATTTTTGAGGGAAACTTATTTATAACATTTCATTGATAACAAGAGATTCAATACAATGGGTATTTGGTATTTCATAATAGACAGCGTGACTAGCTAGTAACGTGGCATCTCTTGCAAGTGCATGAGCGACCCCGTTAGCTTGTCGCCTAACAAACTCCACCCTAGAGTTAGAAAATAAAGAGCTAAACAAAGAACGACAAGAAGTAATAATGCAACCAAATTCAGACGTGTCGTTCATGTCAGAGATAAAAGCATCAACCGTCAACTTGGAATCAGTCTCAAAATCCACATTATCAAACTGCATGTCACTTAGTCATTGCAACGCTAAGTGTAATCCAAGTGCTTCGCCCACATCTACCGGAAGGAGGCAAGGATGCATCTATATAACTTGTTCATAGGTCATACATCCAAAAATCAAAATCTTGTGGTCCCGTTAAAAATCAAAATATTGGTGAGTATTAATTATTGTCCTTTTTCTTCTACTTCTTCTTCTTCTTCACGATATCACACAAAGATACAATAATTGAATAGCATGCACTTTTCTCCAACTACAATGACCTTGTTTAAGTATATTGCACCATTTGTAGCCATTCTCTTCATAATATTCTACAATATATGGAGACGAAACAAAAATGAACTTGTACCAAATTGGCCAATAATTGGTATGCTACCATCAATTTTACAAAATATATCCAATATTCATGATTTTGTTACCATAGGTTCCAAACATTATGGAGGTACTTTTCATTTTAAAGGACCTTGGTTCACAAACATTGCCAACTTTACCCTCACATGTGATCCCATGAATGTGCATCACATCACCAGCAAAAATTTCAGCAATTATGGGAAAGGATCTGATTTCCCTGAAATTTGTGACGTTCTTGGTGTTAGTATTGTAAATCTGGATTCCAATGAATGGAAGCAAGAAAGGACCATTCTTCATTCATTGCTCAAAGGGAAAACTTTTGAGACATCCCTTCGACAAAACATTCAAAAGAAGCTAGAGAGTTGCCTATTACCATTTCTTGATCATGTTTCAAAAGGTGTACACGTACTTGATTTACAAGATATTATTGAGAGGTTCACCTTTGATATTACTTGTAATTTTTTATTTGGATTTGATCCTAATTGTCTTCCTTACAAGTTCAATGAGCTTCGAGAGATTGCTTATGTAAAAGCTATTTCTGTGATTGAGGATACGCTATTGTATAGGCACTCTATTCCAAAATGTTTATGGAAGCTAGAGAAATGGCTACAAATTGGTCAAGAGAAGAAGTACAAGGTAGCTCAAGAAAATATTCATCAATTCTTGTTCAAAATGATAATGCATTCGAAATCTGATGAAGATAAAACTAGATTAAAAACCAGTGAAGATGTTGCTGAAATTCATTCTGTTGGCTTGTTAAAAGCACTAATGAAGGAAGGCTTGGGAAAGGAAGAAATGAATGAAAATGAAAATTATATTAGAGACACTGCATTCACTCTCTTGGCAGCAGGAAATGGAACAGTTAGTTCAGGTCTAAGTTGGTTCTTTTGGCTTGTTTCAACTCATCCTATTGTGGAAGCAAAACTTATTCAAGAGATCAAAGATAATTGTCTAACACAAGAGGAGAATTTGATTAACAATTTAAATGTGGAAAAGATTGATAAGCTTGTTTACCTTCATGCAGCTATATGTGAAACCTTGAGGCTTTATCCTCCTATACCATTTGATCACAAGTGTGCAGTTAGTTCTGATATACTACCTAGTGGACACCATGTTGGTCCAAATACAAAGTTAATATACTCTTTGTATGCAATGGGAAGGATGGAACATATATGGGGTGAGGATTGCTTGGAGTTTAAGCCTGAGAGATGGATATCAGATAAAGGACAAATTATACATGTACCATCTTACAAGTTTATAGCATTCAATGCAGGTCCTAGAAGTTGTCTTGGGAAAGATATTAGCTTTATTCAAATGAAAATGGTTGCAGCTTCTGTATTATGGAAGTTTCGCATACATGTGGTGGAAGGTCAATCTGTTACTCCTAGGGTTTCGGTGGTTCTTCGTGTGGAAGGCCTTAAGGTCAATGTCAGTAAAAGGTGCATTTGACATAAGCATTATAAGCTTTGCAGAGTTAAGGACTTATTTGCATGTGTTTATATGCCCTAGTTAAATAAGTGTGTTAAGTAAGTGTGCCTGATAGGACACCATACACTGATGAGAGAAGTATTAGTGGAAGTTAGTGTGAATTATATTAGCAATTATGAAGTTGTTATTTTAATTTATTTTATATTAGAAGTATTAGTGGAAGTTTGCAAAATAACTGTTATGTTATGTCGTAGGTGTGCAAAATAACTCTTTGAGGAGCATTGCTATGGATTATTGCTCGCAATTTCCCTTTGCAAGTCAGTGATAAACTCAGTTTTATTCTCTAAATTACTCTTCTCTATATTAAGTTAGTTTGTTTAGGTTTTCATGTTATTTTGTTATCTTGTGCCAGATAACTCATTCAATGGAATAAAGTTGTCTTCACTTAAATATTCCTATGAATTTGTAATAGCCATACTTCATTTGTCTAGAATATTTGGATGATTATTAAAATTAGTACTTGATACATTAAAATTTCAATATAATAATTCTTGTTCGAATGAAATACATCACAATTAAGTCTTATACAATGGTAAAATAAATATTGACTAATGAGTACTATCAAAATAATCACGTTTGAATACGTAAGTATTGAATAATGAGTACGTGGTACATAAATGAGAAATACAACATCATATACGAGACATGTTAATTTAGATCATCCTGCTACCTTTTGCTTAACCTTCTTGCGAGAAACTTGTATATTTGAAATAAAATAAATGGATTGACATGATTCATAACGTCTTAGTGTGCTCTACATATCCTAAGGTGACCGTGATTAGGGGATAACTAAGATCACTGTCTGTATCATGTTTATTGGTTAATGATATTAGCATTCATTGCACAACATTATCTGAGTTGATTTTATGGAATGGCCGACGGAGTAGTCCCGACACATTCCTCTGACTATCTGACTAAAATACGTATCAATCAGGAAGAAGTTAGTCGTGTATAATTTTCATTCGGAAAAATACTTGTCCAGTACTAATGCGGAACCTCGAAGCCTAATACTGACGTGGAACTTCGACTGACACGACTTAAATATAAATAATTTGATAGTCATAATCGATTTATATTGTTAATCATAATCTAACATGTGCAACTAGTAGCATAATCCATATTTAAATATCCTATCCATTTCTTATTGGGATTAATTACTCTATTTTAATTTCGATCACTATTTCCTCATTATTATTTCCTCTGTCCCAAATTGTATGTCGTTTTAAGGAAAAAAATTGTCCCAAATTATATGTCGTTTTACAATACCAATGCAACATTAATGTTACTTTTCCTATTACAACCTTAACTATTTATTACTCTCTCCTCTTTCAATTCTTTCATTTATTTTTCCCATATTATTTATTAAGGACAATTTTGTAAAACAACTCATAATATCTATTTACCACACAATATTAATTGCATTTCTTAATATGTGTGAAATGCTTAAAACGTTATACAATTTGCGATGGAGGGAGTACTATTCATCCCAATTCCAAATTCTAAAATTTCCCTTATTTTTCCTCTTCATTTACGTGCCATTGTTGTTGTTAGTTTTTTAATCTTGTATAAATCCCTTGTAATGGCTTTTCTTTTTGAATCGAACTTCCATGGTGAGAAATTAACACTGTGCTGTTCTCTTATAATTGTTTATCATAGATTCATCAAAATAATTATGAAAACACAAAGGGATAAATACTCATCATAATTAATTATGAGTTTTTGCTAGAAACCACCCATGAAGATGTCTTTTAGCAACTCACACCTCAAGGTGTGATTTTCACTTTTTAGTTATAATTTTGTTAAAAGACACCTTCATAAAAATTAGTTGGTGTCTTTTAACAAATGCTCATACAATAACTTGTTAAAAGACACATTCATAAAATGTGTCTTCTAGCAAAACTCATTAATTATAATAAGGACTCATCATAAGCATAAATAAAACATCAAAGATTTAAGAACACTACCCACATGAATATACAACCCTTATGATGAATAAAACCCCCCTTACCTCTAGTTCGCAGAATTTGATGAAATCCTACGGTGAAATCTCTCTTCAGGTTCTTCTCAGTATGTTTCCTTGCCTCTTCTCTCCACAACCTCAATTTTCTTTGATCTCTAATCTTTTATCTATTTGATTTAACCCCATTTTCTTAATGTTCCCATGTATTTATAATCACCAGCTAAGTTTATTACTCACTTAATCTTTGTCAAACTTACTATTGCATCTCCCTATGCTAATTTAATTAAAACGTTACTCAGTATACTTTTCACACATCTTTTTTACCCAGTTTTACTAATGCACTATTCATTGCACCCTACTTCATTATGCTTTACCCAAACACTATTTATCTTCCTAACTCTTATTTCCTCCCATCCTTTAATTACTAAATTGACTCATCTACCTCATCATTCATTAAGTACACATAATTTAACTAATAATATTAAACAAATCAGTACTTGTAATAATAATATTAATAAATTAATTTTAAAAATTCAGGTGTTTCATTGAACACCATAACTAATGCAGAGGTAATAATCATGATGTTTGACAATATTATACTTACATTGATCATTAGTATTATTTTTTATTTTTTTGCAATTATGCAATTTTGATTCTAACTACTATTCCCTCCATTCTATTTTAACTCAGCCTTTTTTCATTTCACACTTATTAAGAAAAAATGTATAAGTGAAAGGGAGAGAAAAATGGTTTTGAGTGCCCTTATCAACTATTGGTGTATTCTTCTTTATCATAAATGCAAAGTAAAATATATTAAATTGAGAGTGGTGAAAGTAATATTAATTAGAGTTATAATTGGAAAAAAGTAAATAATAATGTATTGAAAAGTGAAATGGATCAATTTTTTTGGGACAATATTTTTTTGCAAATGGCTCAGTTGTTATGGGACTGAGGGAGTAACAAATTAAAATCCTCTAAATGTTTTTGTTGTGAAGTTTAGGTCCTAATATTACTTGAACGCCTACTTTTTAATGCCAACAAATAAAGTGATCAATGTGAGTCTAGGTGTTTGAGTAAGAGTAATGTTATTTGAACATTCATTTGTTTGACATCCAAATAAACAACCATGTTTTTACAAAGAAAAGTATGTATAGGCACATAAACCAAACTAATAGAGAGAAAGTATAAATATGTAATGTAAATATGAGAGAGAAAATTGTACAAAAATTATTACAAAATGGTTGTACAAATATTATTTCTCAAAAAACTGGTAGGGGCCTCTAAAGAGTGACTTGATTGTACAATGATAAGTTTTCACCAAGACTCATGTATATCACACAAAGTATTAGCCAAAGAAGTTGGTAGAGGCCTTCAAAGAGTGACTTGATTGTACTATGATAGGTTGTCACCAAGACTCATGTATATCACACAAAGTATTGGCCAAATAAATTGGTAGGGGCCTTTATAGAGTGACTTGATTGTACTATGATAGTTAGTTGGGGAATAAATTTCGCACGGTTGAGAAAATGAAAATGCTAGTGAATGTCGTTATGAATTCTTTATTTATCTAAAATAGTAAATTTGTATAGAAATGTGAGCATTCCATCATTGAAATATACTTGTCATTATTATAAGTAAAAGTTTATTTTTCAGATACATTGAATAATTAATATATCTAGTTTATATTATAATCAGATACATTAATTATTCAATGTATTTAAAAAATGAATTTTACTTATAATAATGACCAGAAGAAGTATACTTATGTGATATTATAAGTATATCAATTGTGCAAGAGTTTAACTTAATTAAAAACCAAAAGAGTTTTGTGAGGCATTTGTTTTGAAAGTGAAGCGACCTAAAAATTTAAGGGTTGTTCGAAAAACAATGAAGTCGTCACCAAAGTTTATTAAAATAGGAAAAACGTTGGAAAAATCCTTTAAAATGAAAAAATGGTCTTTGAAACCAGATTTTAGGTTCTGGAGTCGATTATGTGTAGGGAAGGTATTAGCACCCTTCGACATCTGTTAAAAACAGCTACCTCTAATTAATTGTACAAAATATTTGTTAACTTCTAAATATTTATTTCTCCTTATTATTAAATGCGAATTAAAATTAAGTTTTTTAAAATGAAAATGCAATGTTTAAATAGAGGAATAAATGTTTTGTTATTATTGTGCTTGACAAGAATTTGATCTTGCTCTTACGTATATCCTGCTGCGATGGAGAATTCAAAGCTACATAGTTCTGGGATAGAAAATGTTTGTTTGTTGGTTGATTTTAAAGAAAATGTTTTTCTTAAGGCCAGTACGAGTAAAAATAAATTGATTGCGAAAAAATGATTATGATTAGTTTGTTTGATTCGTTTTAAAAGCGAGTTTAAGAACAGGCAAGTTGTACAACACATGTTCCGAAAACTCAAGGATTAAATAGATGTAAATCTAATTAATCCTCTTAAAATGATTTGTTTAAAAGTGAGTTTAAGAACGAGCAAGTTGTACAATTTGTGTCCAAACAACTTGAGAATTAAAGAGATGTACATCCAATTAATTCTCTTAAAAAGATTTGTTTAAAAGTGAGTTTAAGAACGGGCAAGTCGTACAACCTATGTCCTGACAACTCGATGATCGAAGAGACATATATCCAATTAATCCTCTTAAAATGGATTATTTGTTATTTAAAAAACAAGCATTCAAAACAATCAAATTGTACATCTTGTGTCCCGAAGACTCAAAGGTTAAGGAGATGTACATCCAATTAACCTCTTTTATTAATATTATTTTGTTGTTTGTTTTTAATGGATTTAAGTCATTACTTGGGGTTGGGATCCTCTCCAGTCACATAAGAGTCCAGTGAAATCTTGTCAATTAAAAATTAATGTATGTGGGAATTTTAAATTTTAAATGTTGAAAATAAAAGAGAGAGCAGACAATTAATGATGCAGATTATGTAATTACAGAAGACTGGTGAGATTTTCATAGGAGGAAATCCATTCCCCATTACTTGAAGAGAGAAGTAAAACAAATTTAATGCTAAATACAAGTTAAGTTTAGAATGGCGCAGAGAACAATATAAAGTGTGTTCATATAGCAGCCTTGTTATTCATAATGGTCGAACCCTACTCATAATGGTCGAACCCTACTTGAGATATCATTAATGAGTGAATAGGCCATTACTCTTCAGAAATTGTAACTTTCGTCAAAAATCCTCCTGAATTTTGTAAAACTTAAAAAAGCCCTCTTAAAATTGTCAAACGTTAGTCAATTTGCACCATCCGTCAATTTCCACTATTAGTCAACTTGACGTGGCATTTGATCGACTATCTACGTAGCACTGCCACGTGTCTGACGTGTCATGCCACATCATAGGTGGACATTTATTTTTAGAAATTTATTTTGATTGGGGATCAATTTGTTAGCTGGTATTTTCACCAACCTCTTTTAATGTGGTTAACATATTTGTTGACTTTCACTCCTGCAGGAATCGAAGTCTTTTCTTCAATCAAAGGAGTTTGACAAGATGTTGGACTTAGCGTAAAAAGTCTCAAAGCTTTGAAGTTTGACAAGATACGAAGAAAGATGCGAACCCGTCGAAGTCAAGCAATTGCCTTTGAAGCGGGAAGATTTGAATTTCAAAAGAGAAGCGGTTTCCTCAAGGGACAACGTGGGAGACAAGCGGTTGTCTACATGGAGGGAGTGCAGATCGTGGGATTAGTTTCTTTCCATTTATTTTCTCTGTATAAATAGTAGTTTTTCATAAGGAAAACGGGTCGCAAATCACCTATACAGAATTCTAAAACACTCGAATTATCGGCGCGAGAGAAAAGAGTCATATAGAATGTATGTAAAGCATTTATCGAACCACCTTTATCTTTAATGCACTTGCATTTGTTTTTTTTTTCTTCTTTTCTCTAAGTTTCTACAATTTAAACTTAATACTCCTTTATAGCTTTTAAGACCTGTCGAAAGACGCCACACGGTCTCGTCCCGTTCGTTAAACAACCTACGAACTCGATGAACGCACAACAAAAGAATACACAACATGTCCTAGGATCTCTAATTTTGTCCTTCTTGTTATAATCAAAACTAGTCGGTATTTGTTTACTAAAAACAGCGGTAAACAAAGGCCTCAAAAGACTTTAGAGTGGGAGAATTTATGTTCTAAGTTCTAAAACATTTTATATGGAAACAAACACCCAAAAGGACGGATAAGACACCAAAATATTGTAAACAGAAAACTAACTAAAATTATGCAAAAGAAAAAAAAAACGTACGAAGTAGTTAGGACTTAGGAGATGGTGGCACAAATTTAGCAAATATTTCTTCAATTAGTTGGCTTATAGTGGCAATAGGATTCAATAATTAAATATATTTTAAATTAAATAATAATTATGAGATGTCAATATTAAAATGTAAAAATAACCTCAATTTTTGGCTCCAAAAAAGTATTTTCCATATTCTCTTTAAACAAAAACAAATCGTGGTTGGGCCTAACACAACCCCACAAAACCGGCTTTTGAGGTGAGATTGCCCCCACTTATAAAGACATAGTCAGACCATGTCCTATCCGATGTGAGACTCTTAACACACCCCCTCACGACCAGCACTATTGGGCTTGGTTCGTGGACATAAATGGTGGGTGGCCCGATAGCGGAAACCTGATAGCAGGGGGCCCAATGGATTTTGGAGAGGCTCTGATACCATCTTAAAAATCGTGGTTGGGTCTAACACAACCCCACAAAACTGGATTTTGAGGTGAGGATTGCCCCCACTTATAAACACATTGTCAGGCCATGTCCTATCCGATGTGGGACTCTTAACAGAAATTTTCCTTGTCCTCCTAAAATTGAAGAGGTTAATCACACGATGATCTCTCTCATTTCATCTTCTCTTCCGAAGTTGTGTCCCCAGTAGCTTCGTTCCAATTAATTCTGACTCCTGGAATTGGAATACTGCAAAGTTCCTTAATCTTTTTGTCAACCATATGCTGAACTAGAAGTGTTTTGTTACCGATTTCCTCGTGCAAGGAGGACTTTATGAACCCAACTTGGAGTCCCACATCGGAAGTCATGAACCCGGCGTGTGGATTTATATAGGATTGGACAATCCTCCCCATTGAGCCATTCGTTTTGAGGTGGAGTTAGGTTCAATTAGTATCATGTTTCAAACTTCAAGTTTTCTTTTAATTTAATTGTTTATGCTCAATGATGCGCATGACTAAGAATGATACTTACTCAATTAGAAAAAATTAAAGGAATGCATCATGCAAATTAGAAAAATTTTGGGGTAGTCCTATTCCTCGAAGAATTTGTATAGGACCAATGAACCTGGCCCTCGTAAAGTACGTTCTTGCAGTATTGGAGGAAAGCCACCGAAAAAATTTCCGACTGTCATTTATCCGGTGTGTCCTTGATCCTTAGAAGGCTGCCAAAATTCTCTCTTTTTCGACGGCTTATTGGCCTTACCATCGGCTTATTGCGGCCAGAAATACAGTTAGTTCTTGTAGTGACGGTCACCCTGCGTCACTAAAGTTTTATTATGTATGAGCTTCATAGCTTATAATAGACGGTGTGAATTCTATATTTCATCGATATATATATATATATATATATATATATATATATATATATATATATATTATATTTTTTATTATTAACTTCCAAAGATTTGGAATAGCATATGCCACTTTAGTATTATTGAGTTAGAAAATAGTTTCATTATATGCCAAGTTAGTTTGGACAGACCAATGTTAGTTGTTAGTAGACAAGTTAGTTTTCCGAATTTAAACTGTGCCCTGGTTAAAACTTTGGTGTCACGTAAGTTAGAAAATAGTTTACACATGAAACAAAGGCGTAACAACTAATTAAATATATCACGTCACAAATACACAATTCCGAACATTGAGGATTTTATTCGTTTGCTGTAACACACAGAGCAACACAGTATAATTTGACAATAACATTATTTTACTAGGACAGACACAGCAACACTAAGGTTAAAAAGATACACACAACAAGCATCACACTCACAACTTTAGTTAAATCAAATGCATCTTTTACTGACTTCGACCTTTAAGCCGTGTTTCATGCGAAGGACAATAGAAGTTCTCAGGGTTACAGGGTGACCTTCCACCACCTGTATGCGAAACTTCCATAACAAAGAAGCTGCAACCATTTTCATTTGAACGAAGCTAAGATCTTTCCCAATACAACTTCTAGGACCTGCATTGAATGCTATGAACTTGTAAGACGGTACATGTATAATCCCTCCTCTAGCTGCTATCCATCTTTCAGGCTTAAATTCCAAGCAATCCTCTCCCCATATTTGTTGCATCCTTCCCATTGCATACAAAGAATATATCAACTTTGTATTTGGACCAACATGTTCTCCACTAGGTAGTATATCAGATTTGATAGCACACTTGTGCTGAAATGCCAGAGGAGGATATAGTCTTAAGGCTTCACATATGGCTCCATGAAGGTAAACAAGCTTATCAAGCTCTTTCACACTTAAGTTAGTAATCAAATTCTCCTCCTGGTATAGACAGTTATCTTTGATCTCTTGAATGATTTTAGCTTCCACAATTGGATTGATAGAAACAAGCCAAAAGAACCAACATAGACCTGAGCTAATTGTTCCATTTCCTGCACCGAAGAGATTGACTGCAGTGTCTCTGATATACTTCTCAATCATTTCCGCCTTTCCCAATCTTTCCTTCATTAGTTCTTTTAGCAGGCAATAACGAGATTCATCCACATCTTCATTTCTTTTGAATATTCTTCTATCTTCGTCACATTTGTAATCAGTTATACATTTGTCCAAGAATTTGTGAAGATTTTCTTTAGCTGCCTTTCCCTTCTTCTCTTGACCAATTTGTAGCCACTTTTGCAACTTCCAAATACATTTCGGAATATAGTGCCTTGATAATACCATATCCTCAAGTACACTAAGAGCTTTTTCATAAGCAATATCTTGTAACTCATTGCACTTGTAAGGAAGGCAGTTAGGATCGAATCCAAATAAAAAAGTGCAAGTATTATCAAAGGTAAACCTCTCAATAACATCTTGTAAATCAAGTACTTTTACTTCTTTGGACGCACGATCAAGAAATGGTAATAGGAAATTCTCTAGCTTCTTTTGAATGTTTTGTTGATAGAATATCTCAATGTTTTTGGTTTTGAGCAATGAATGAAATAGTGCCCTTTCTTGTTTCCATTCATTGGAATCCAAATTGAAAATACCAACACCGAGAATTTCAAAAATCTCATGGAAATCGGATCCTTTCCCGTAGTTACTGAAATTCTTGCTGAGGATGTGGTTCACATTCATAGGATCACTAGTGAGGATAAAGTTGGCAATGTTTGTGAACCAAGGTCCTTTAAACTCAAAAGTGCCTCTATGATGTTTCAAAACTAAGGTTGCAAAATCATGAATTTTGGATTGGTTATGCAAAACTGATGGTAGCATGCCAATTATTGGCCAGTTTGGCATAGGTTCATTTTTGTTGCGTCTCCATATATTGTAAAATATGATGAAGAGAATTGCTAAAAATAATGTAATATACTCAAACATGGTAGTTGTACTTAGACAAAAGTGTGTGTAATTCAGATTTTGACTCTTTGAGATATGATATCATGAAGAAGGGGAGGGATATATATACTCTCTAATATTCAAATCTGTATGATCAATTGTAAATTTGTAATTAAATATAAGAAAAATTACACTCACAGTAAATAAATATATGCACACGCATTAGTAACGCTTCCGCTAAAACCCTACAAGATTTTAATTTTGGTGCATCAGGGCCTGGCCTTTGTGTTTTGTTTCGTCATTTTCTTGGAGGAAAGAAAGATAAGGGATTCTTATATTTGTTTTTAAATTTTTAAAAAATGGAATTTACAAAACTAATCTTTAGTTTAAAACTGATTCCAAATGATTAAAATGATTTTTTTTGTCAAAACAAAATGGGAGTAGGTTTGCTAACTTAGTTCTTCATACTTTTAGGTAAGAGTAAGTTAGCAACCCCTATATATATATTAATTGTACCTGATCAAAAGATGGTTGTCGGTGCTTCTTTAATGCGGCGGTTCACGGTGGTGAAAATGCTTCAGTGAGCGTTGAACGAAAGGGGTGTGTGTACCTGCAGACACTCTGATGCTCAAGTCATTAGACCTTACTAGAAAAACACAAATTAGAGAGGGATTTTAGGGAGGGACAAAATTCCGTAGCTAATTGTGACGGATTTAGAGACGGATTTCGGTATAAAACACCAAAATTGAATTGCCAATGATTAGTGAGGGAATGGTTTAAACATCCCTCACAAAATATCCCTCCCTAAATCCCTCAGCAAATATCCCTCACAAAATATCACTCACATTTCTGAATTCAAAATCGAAGTTGCTCTGAAACAGGTGAATCCCAACCCTTCCTTTTGTTTGTTATTAATTTTGATTTTCAATTTTGTATTTTGAATGATTGTTGTTGAAGACTGAGATTATTTAACTTTTGATTTTGTTGAAGATTGGTAGTATAAGACTTGTTTTTCAATGAATTCGTGTTGGACTTTCTGTTTTTCAGCTATCCTTCACCGTGTGCCAACATTCCTATGTGTCATTACATGCCATTTTCACAATGGCACATTTGTACCGTGTCATCTCTGTCCTTAAGCCACACTTGTTGCTCGTGTCCATCATGGCTGAAATATTGATTGACAAAGGCTTTTCGTCTCTCCAGTATCATATACTTTTCAAGTAGTATCATTTACTTTTCATTACTCTGACCCTATGATCTTTTTTTGCTCTGAAAAAATATTGATTGATTAAAAGATAGTGAAAACATATTGGCCATTTTGCATTGATTGAATTTGATGTAGACACACGTTGTATGTCTGTGCGTTTATATATGCTAAATGTGCCGCAGCTGCAAAATGTGCTGCTGTTGTCGTTGGTTTTTTGGTGTGTGAGCAGCACCTGGTGTTTGTTTTTGCGGCTATAGGGGCTGCTGTTTTTTCTGTTGGGGTAGGGGATTGTTCTCGAACATTTTGGGATTGTTTTTTTGGATTGTTCAGCTATAGTTGTGAAGGATGCATTTGTGTTTGATATATATGTTTATTTTAGATTTTTTTTTCTTTCTATTTTTTTCATGTAGATTATTCTCAATATATTGCTTTATTCTATTATTAACCTATATTTTTTATACTGTAGAGGAAGTTTAAGTGGCTACCTGAACTTGATGGAGAGATTAAGAAGTCATTTGACCATAAAGCCTCTCAGTTATACTCAAGTGCAATGTATAGGGTCAGAAAAGGGGAAGATGATGGTGATTGGATTCCAGTTGAAATGCGTAAGAAATTGGATGAAAAATGGAGTGAGAATGAATGGAAAAGCAAGGCACAAACTAACAGCGAAAACAGAAAATCTTCTGATGCTCCACTCCACACTGGAGGGTCGATTCCAACATTTTAGATTTCTAAGAGAATAGTAAGTAATTGAATTTGAGTTTAATTGTATTTGTTAGGTTAAGCATTTTAATTTCAATTAACATTGAATGATCCGTTTTTTTTTTAGAAAACATCTCCAGAAGTAACTCCAACATGTTGGGAAATATTTGAATACACACACAAATTGAAAGGTGATCCAAGCAAGTGGGTTTCCTCAAAATCAAAGGATATTGCTGTAAGTTATTACTTCATGACCTTATTGAACTTGATGAATATTTAGTCTATTTTTAAAGTAGTTTAACTATGATATGGAGGTTCTGCACTGATGCTAATTGTTAAGAACTGATGCTATTTCTAATTGTTTTAATAGTTCTGCACTGAAATAATTGTTCACTGATGCTAGTTGTTGGGAACTAGTTATACACTGATGTTATTATTATGGAGGTTCTGCACTGATGCTAATTGTTAAGCACATATGTAGCAGTCTGCAAGTGTATGTTTAATTGCTTAATCAATTAGCTTAAAAAATATTAAGAAATAATATAACTCTTTTCTTTTTTTGCTTAATCAATTAGCATCAAACAAACTGCACTGATGCTAATAGTTCTCTTTTTCTCTTCCATACCAATCCTAACTCCACTTGATTATTTTTTTGACATAAAGAACTCCATAAGAAACTATGTCCATATTTTAGAAGCAGATTGAGAAAAATAATGAATTGTCTTGACAGGAAGATATATCAGAGTGTTAGTTTGTTTGATGCTTCTGGGAAACTGATATAGGCAGCAGTGAACACAGTATAAGAATGTTGCTTCTGGGAAAAATAATGAATTGTCTTGACAGAAAGATATATCAGAATGTTAGTTTGTTTCTGTTGATTGAATGAAGTATGAAATTATTACTTGTAAGCAAAATATTATTATTTTGCAGGATGAGTTTGAAAAAAGGATTATTGAGAGGGATTCTCATGAAGAGGCACTAGGGGATGATGTTTCTAGAAATGAAAGTGACAACATTATCTTCTTAGATGTTGTTGGAGGAGTAAATAAGAAGGGTCGTATTTATGGTCTGACGGCATCTTACAATCTGATTTTGAACAAATGAGGGCTGAAAACGCATTACTTAAAGTGAAATTGAAGGCTCGTGAGGAGTTGATTTGTGCATCGCACGAAGATTCACGTTTTCTTAGGGAGCAAATGACTAAATTGATGGAAATGGTTTCTCAAGGTCATCTACATCCACCTCCACCTGCATCTACTTGATATATAGATATATAATATATGGTTATTTTGATAGCTTGGTTGCAAACTTAGTTAATGTGCTACTTCTAGTACCATTAAAAATGTTTAAGTGTTTCTTATGAAACTTATTTTGAGAGTTTCCTTATGACTCTGTATTTTGAGAGTTGAACAATGGTTGTCAACTTATTGAGAGTTTCGTTATGACTTTTATGTTTTATGGTGATGAATGTATGTGATGGGTATGAAGACAATTTATCAAGTGTTATTTATTGTATATTTATAATTTCCAACAAGTTCAATATGGTTTAATATAGTAAATGCATTTACAATATAATATAATTGAACATTAATTCGTTTGAATTAGTGAGGGAAATAAATTTGAAATTAAACCAAAGATTGTTGTTTGTGAGGGAATTCAGTTTCATCACAATTAGTGATGAAATATGCCTTCACAATTTGAAACGGAAAACCAATCCGTCATTAATTAGTGATGGAAATATTGGTAAAAAGTGATGGAATAGTCCCTCACTATTAGAGAGGGAACAAAATTCCCTCACTAATTACTGACGGATTTGTCCAAATTTTAGCACATTCCTGGTTCATTTTTAGTGACGGATTTATATGGTTAGTGACGAATTTATATGGTTAGCAAGGCCGATATTCATAAGGGATTACCGATCGTCACAAAATCCCTCACTAAATTCGTTTGTGAGGGAATTTTGGTAGTTTAGTGACGGATTTCTACCATCTCTAAAATTGATTTTTCTAGTAGTGAGAGCTTCTGAATGGGGGTTGTAGAGTGAAAGAGATACTACCTTGGAGGCTGCGGGTAGCCTCCTATTTATAGAGGTGGGTGAATGTAGAGCCGTTGTAATGGCGCACATGTGCCCGACGGTTACAAAATCGTGGGAAATGTAATCGCTGGTGAGATATTCGCGGGAACGTGGGTAAAGTGACGTTACCATTCGTTTGAACAGGTCTGAGTTCCTACGAGCACCCCCCCCCCCTTGCGGATAAGGAGTGTGTTGCGAGTAAACTGCCAAATGCAACATTTGGGCTTGGTTTGTTATTGGGCCTAGGTATTTGACCGGTCCAGAACAGTAGCCCCCCAAGTCGTGGCTCTTGATATGAGTGATGACTTAAGACTGAGCGGGGGAACTAATCACATAGGTCTTTTGGAGTGTTTGAAGTATATCCCGAAGGGGATAGCATGAGGATATGCTTATTGTTAATGTTGAAGCCCTTCTGGTATCCTAATGGCAGAGTAGATTTTCTCTCAATGAGATACCTCGCAAGT
>Ga0228710_1006332_pt1 | contig 18001 bp, 11 predicted proteins | sample MedpolnodulmetaG_FD_177995 | JGI IMG/M metagenome (GOLD analysis project Ga0228710, IMG submission 177995) | Root nodule microbial communities from Medicago polymorpha collected in Santa Monica, California, United States - pink nodules | ecosystem: Host-associated > Plants > Roots > Nodule...
GTATCGGTCATTGTCGACCATGAACTATTAAAGCTATTGTAGCACACATATTTGAATTTCTTGTCTTTAAATATATAATAGAAAGGAGTTTCTGCAATTTTATTGCACTGATTTATGTAACTAATTTGTGGACAGCCTTTTGCGGATTTACTTGCTGACCAATACAGTTCACAGGTTTGTTACTCTTTCCGAAAATGAAACATATGCAGGATAAATCTTTGTCAAATTGTTCTCTCAATAGTAAAGAAGATTGAAGATGGTGAATTTGATTGAATTTGAAATGGAATTAGGGTTTAGAAAAAGGGTTCAGATTTTTGTGTGAAAAGGAATTAATTGATTTGTAATGGTTTGGTTCGGTTCGGTTCGATTCGTAACAATTAATTACGGTTAACAACGGGTGAAACCATTGCAGGATATGAATGAATGTGAGCAGTTCTACATGTTCCCTCTTTCAATTTAAATAAATCTGAATCACTTATTCAATCTATTGGTGTTTTTCTCGTGGTTCACCGATGAGGGACCTAATTGGAACCTCACCCTAGAATCCACCCTAACTAGATAGTTAACTTTATTCAATTATACAACATTTTTAATTAGGAACATTCGCCAAGAATCTTCTAATAATATTGAAAAAGGTTGCCAATAATCTTGTGTGAATAAGTGTTTTGAACATTCACCAAGAATCTTGATTGATGCTTATAAGCAAATTTATTGACAAGAGTTGCTTTCTTCGTAAATTTATTGTAGAGCGACATTGTTTAAGCAATCAAAAGACTTTTACTACATGATAATAGTCGTTCTATAACATCATTTGTTGAGCGGCATTGTTTAAGCAATCAAAAACATTGACATAGAAAATTGTGCAATTATCATATTAACGCATGTTTAACATGTATTTTAAATACAAAATTTCTTTTCGTAGATTCCTTAAATATTGTTTGGATCTATGGTTAAGGAAGCCAAAAGTGGTTTCAACAACATTTTGACTTTTAAAAAGTTAAATTTATCACTTTTCATCATTTTCCAATATTATATTTTTATTTTTATCCCGTTATCCAATGCCCCAAAGGCAATAGTTAACATTCTCCATATTGTTTTAGAGCACTTGATAGCATGAAACATAATAAAAAATATATTTAATTTTTTTTATAGAACAATAATGTAACATTTTTATTTTTTGGTTACAAAATAATGTAACATTTAAAACAACATTTTTTTTTTCACAAACAACATTTTATTTATTAACAAGAATTAAACATTGTTTACAAAAATTAAACATTGTTTATGGCTTTTCATATGACAATTTTTATTTCAAAAATATATTTATAACTTATTGTTGGCTGGTTCCATTCATTGTCAATTTTAAGGGACCAATGTGATTGATACAAATGGTTTGACCAATCAATAATTAGCTTCTCCTTGTAAATTGTTGGAACCATTGGCAATTCATAACCACGCACGCTCACTCGGTATTCCATGAGAGCAGAAGAATGTAGCATTGAGACGCTTCAGTTTTACAATACATTCGTATCGCCACTTATTTACTAGTCGATCAATGTTACTTGCTCAATATAAAAGGATGATCATTTTCCTTTGCAACAAAAGGAATTTCTCAGAGAGTGCAACAAGAAAACCTACAAGGTAAAGCTTCTGAGCCTCTTTTACAGTTGTATAGTTTTGATATGAGTTTTTTTATTAGCTTCTTTTGCTTCTTAATTTGATAGGTTATGGCGCAAAAGTACAAAGGATGTTGCGTAGGAATCGACCTCGGCACAACATACTCGTGTGTTGCAGTGTGGCAGGAGCAGCATAGAAGAGTGGAGATTATTCACAATGAACAAGGCAATAAAACCACACCTTCTTTTGTCGCTTTCACCGATAAACAAAGGTTGATTGGTGATGCTGCTAAGAATCAAGCTGCTACCAACCCGCAAAATACTATCTTTGGTAAGTTATATACTCTACTCCTTTGTATATTTACTGCTATTATTGGATTGTTATTGCTATGTTAGCTACACTATGTGACCTATTTGTTTGATCTTGAAAAATAAATATTAGTTGCTTTTAAGATGAATTGTATGGACAATTTAGTAATGGTCAAGTACTATTTTGATAACATTTGAAATTTTTAGGGCGAATTAGTACTTTTTATTTCTTAGAGATCAAGTATGTCTTTATGTTGCCTTTTGCTCTAGGAAATACAATTTTAATATCCTTTTTTCCAGATGCTAAGAGGTTAATTGGTCGGAAATTCACCGATGACATTGTTCAGAAAGATATGAAGTTGTGGCCATTCAAAGTCATTGCCGATGTAGACAACAAACCCATGGTTGCTGTTAAGTACAAGGGTCAAGAGAAGCAGCTATGCGCGGAGGAAATTTCATCAATGGTCCTCACAAAGATGCGAGACATTGCCCTCACAAAGATGCGAGAGATTGCAGAGGCATATTTGGAATCACCAGTTAATAATGCCGTCATCACAGTGCCCGCATATTTTAATGATTCACAGCGGAAAGCCACCATAGATGCTGGTGCCATTGCTGGCCTTAATGTTATGCGGATAATGAGCGAGCCCACTGCTGCAGCTGTTGCATATGGTCTTGACAAGAGAACTAACTGTACCGGAGAACAAAATATTTTTGTGTTTGACCTTGGTGGTGGGACTTTTGATGTGTCTCTTGTTACAATTAAGGATAAGGTCTTCCAAGTTAAGGCTACTTATGGAAACACTCACCTTGGTGGTGAGGACTTTGATAACCAAATGGTGAATTATTTTGTTGAGGAGTTCAAGAGAAAGAAAAAAGTGGACATTAGTGGGAACCCAAGAGCCTTGAGGAGGTTGAGAACAACGTGTGAGAGGGTGAAAAGAACCCTCTCTTTTTCTGTTGACACCACTATTGAGGTAGATGCTTTGTCTGAGGGCATTGACTTCTCTTCATCGATTACTCGTGCAAAATTTGAGGAAATGAATATGGACCTTTTCAATGAATGCTTGGAAACTGTCAAGAGTTGTCTTACTGACTCTAAGATGGACAAGAGTAGTGTAGATGATATTGTACTTGTTGGGGGTTCTTCTAGGATTCCCAAAGTGCAGCAGCTATTAGGGAACTTTTTTAAGGGAAAGGATCTGTGCCAAAGCATCAACCCTGATGAGGCTGTTGCTTTTGGTGCAGCTGTGCAGGCTGCAGTGATGAGTGGAGGCTGTAAGAATGTTCCGAACTTGGTCTTGATTGATGTTGCGCCACTGTCTCTAGGTTGGAGGTTAATTCATGATCGCATGAGTGTAGTTATTCCTAGGAATTCTACTATACCTGTCAAGAAGACAGGAGAATACATTACAGTTAAGGATAATCAGTCCTCTGTCTTCATCAGGGTTTATGAAGGGGAGAGAACTAGAGCCAGTGACAACAATCTGCTTGGCTCTTTTACTCTCTCTGGAATTCCTCCTGCCCTTCGCGGCCATCCATTTGATCTATGTTTTACAATTGATGGAAACGGTACTTTGACAGTTACTGCCAAGGAAGTATCCACTGGCAGTACAAATGAGATTATAATAACTAATTACAAAGAAAGGCTGTCAACAGAAGAAATTAAAAAGTTGATTCAAGAAGCTGAGAACTACCGTGCTGAAGATGAGAAATTCGTACAACTGACTGAAGTAAAAAATGCACTGGATAACTGTGTTTATAAAATTGAAACTGGTTTAAAGAAGCAGAATGCTAACTTGAAGCTCTCCACACGAGAGAACAGGAAGATCAATGTTGCAATTAGAATGGCAAAAAATTTGCTTGATGAGAATGACCTTCATGAAGTAGATGTTCTTGAGGATCATTTGGAGGATCTTGAAAGTATGTTTGAAGACATTATAGATAAGATTGGTTAATTGGAGTGTTAAAGTTATGTTTAAAGACAAAAGCTACAATTTGTAGCTACAAATTAGAATCAATCTAAACAAAATCAGTTCTAACCAAGAATATTTAAATCAATTTGTCTTCAAAATCACTGTTTACTCTCCCAGAAATTCTGGCTTAACTTGACCATTATAGATTGATAAAACAATGAAGTGGTTAAAAAATAATTTGATGTTTGAGGGATTGTGAATATCTGCAGAACTGGATATGTAGAAATCCATTACTGAGTAACATGGTTTCAACAAAGCTCGACTTGAAAGAATGAAAAATAATGAAGGTAACTTCAATAAAGAGAAAGACTTCTAAAATATATACATAAAAGAAATTTATGTACGGGTCTATTTGGCAAACCATATTTGAGCTCATAGTTTAACATATAAAATTTTTGGTGATAGGGTCAGAAGAAAAAAAAATCTATATTTGAGCTCATAGTTTAACATATTGATTAAATGGAAATTGCCAATTGATGTCCTATTTTTAGTACTTTGGTAAAATTAAATGAACCTATTGTTAAACAAAATAAAAAAAACAAATCGATGAATAAAACCTCCATTATTTTGCAAAAACATTTTCTAAAATTTGTGTTGATGTTAATTGTAATAGGATGATATACCGTTGTCGTTAACAATTTTGTGCATTTTTTAAAAACATTGAAAATGCAACACGAATTATTTTTATTATTTTCACAAATACATCATCTCTAACTAGTATTTCATCTTTTTTTCACAATTTTCTTCTAGAGTCTCACACTACAATTATGAAATCTCATATTCTAACTCGTGTCAAGTTTAACACATTGATATTATCAATTAAGTTTTACGGGTCTCAAATTTTCTTATTAACAAGTTATAATAAAGTTGTATTTTCCCCTCAAAAAAATAAAGTTGTATTTTAAAAAATAAAAATAGAAAATATTTTTCACAAAACTAACGGGCTAAAAATTTTCAACTCCAAATTCCTTTTTTTAAGTCACTATGATTAGTGAGTGAAGAGTTTGGATAGTATACACGAGGCCTTAGATTCAAAGCTAATTGCTTCCATTTATAATAAAAATTCACCTTTTTTATTTTCAAAAAAGAAATTAAAGTCTGACATTATTTTCTCTTTTTATTCCCTCTTCTAATTTTCTTTGATAAAAATTTTATTCCCTCTTCTTTTTATTCCCTCTTCAAATTTGGTATTGAGTTGTAACCAAAAAAAATATTGGTTTTGAATTGATAAAATTTAAAATGAATAATTTCAATGCTCAAATTTCACCAACACTACTATTATATGGGTTCACTGTTTTTGATGAATCGTTGGGAATTTCGTTGAGCCAACATTGACCAATTTTTCAAAGTTATGATGATGAGAAAGGACAAGAAAGCCGTGACATCCAGTTTGAGCTAGACGGGTGTGGAGGGTTTATAGAAATGCTAAAGAGTATTTAAGATATTTGTTAAGGAATTAAAAATAAAAAAAATATTATCTTAGGAATCAAGCATGAAGAATGCGGTATAATCCAGTCCAATTGGTTTATGATAGAGAACCATTTCTATGGCTACAAATTTGGCATTTCAAATCAACAGTTTCATTATTTTTGGCCTTTTATTTAGAGCAACAAGATGTCAATTTTGAAAAGCATCAATCCAGATGTAGTAACAGATAATAACATGTCTCCTCATACAAACGAAAAGACAACAAACCAAAAAAAGGACACATCATAGTTGCCAAACATTACTAAAGTAAAAGAATATTATTCTTTTTTTGACCAAAAAGTATTCTAAGTTTGTAGTATTTGATTGAAAATGCTAATATGATTCTTATTCAGCACAACTAAAGCTCAAAGGAAAAGAACTGCATTCAAAATTAGTATACTGTTCTGTCAACCGCAGACTAATACAGCCATTTAAGAACAAAAGTCCACAAACAAGTGTGGAGGAATGAAAAGTTCAAAATTATTTAAACACTGCTGAAAATTGTAAAAAAACTCATTATCTATTTGTTACTCATTTATCAAACTACTTCTATGAGAGTTGTCTCATAGTCACTTGGAGCCTCAAATCCATGAAGATTCATCACAGTTGCAGCTACATTGGCCAACCCACCGGTGGGAACATCGTTGCGGAATCTGACACCAGGAGTCAATCCAGGACCTCCAATGGCAATTGGCACCTTAACAAACAAAGATAAAAGATTTTTAAAACCAAATTTGAGCTTGTTGTATGTACTAACGACTACGCATGTAGTAGTATATGTTAAGAAAAGACCCCGAACCGAATGCATAGCTGAATTAATTATATATTAGGTAGTAAAACTTACTGGCTCAAGAGTATGAGAAGTAAGAATCTGGACTTTTCCATCCTTTAGCAAAGGTTTTCCAGCCTTGTCCCTCTTGACCATATCTTCTGCATTCCCATGGTCAGCAGTCACAACATAAATTCCACCCACTTGCTCAATTGCGTCAAGAATCATCTGCAATTACATTTATAAATAATTGGTATTAGTACAATGAGTAGCTATTTAGCCTCCGCATTTTAATAGCAATAACAAATATAATGAAAGGATTGGACTATTTTAATTGCAGTACTGTTTTTTACTCATACAAGTTTATAACATTACCTATATAATGACATCAATAGTTTTCAAATTTTCAGCTAGTGCTCAAAAAAGATAACAAGATATATTTACAGAAATGTTCCAACAAATTTCAAAAATTAAGTTTGTACCTTCACAGCTTTGTCGGCTGCCTTACAAGCCACAACTGTTGCTTCAATGTCACCTGTATGCCCCACCATGTCACCGTTTGGAATGTTGACACGAATCTACACAGCAGAAAAAAATAAGATAGTAACTAAAAGTTTTATCATTAGACAATCAATCTCAAAACCACCCGAGAATCCATTTACTTACCTGATCAAATTTACCGCTAAGAATTGCATCCCTTGCCTTCTCGCCAATCTCCAAAGCCTTCATTAATGGTTGCTCATTGAATGTTATCCCAGAGTCACTTGGAATCTCAACATATTCCTCCAGTTTCTCATCAAAATATCCAGACCGGTTCCCGTTCCAGAAAAATGTGACATGACCAAACTTAACAGTCTCACTGTTGAAGAAGAAATTCGTTAGTGACTATGATAGCTATCATTCAAAAGCAAACATTTTAGATAATGCAGAGCGCCCAACGTAAAAACTACAGTCAAGATAGTAGTTAACATAAAGGACATGATGAAATTTTGTGGTTACAAAATTTTCACCATCAAGTATAGAATGGTCATTTAGCAAGATAAGTGATTCACATGAAACTATTGCATATCAAGAGAAAACCAGCAGATTAAATAGGTGATAACTCACCTGCAAGCAAAAGTGCGAACACCATTTTTGACTAAATATTCACCAGAAGTCCTGTCGATCTCTGGTGGAGAAACAAGGTAATGTTTTGGAAGCTTCAACTCACCATCATATTCGAGCATACCAGCATAACGGATTTTAGGGAAACGTACTCGATCAAAGTTGTCAAACTTTTCATATTCAAGAGCCTTAGCAAGCATAGTCATACGATCAGCCCGGAAGTTAAATGTAACAACGGCATCTCCGTCGACTATAGGACCAACAGATTTTCCACTCTCATCAACAATAACAAAAGGCGGCAGATACTGGTCATTGGCCTTTGGTGCTGCCCTCAATGTCTTGATGGCTTCAAGAGCATTTGTGAACTTATGAGGTGCTTCACCAAGAACTTGAGCATCCCAACCACGTTTCACAACACTCCAGTCATTCTGCAAGTTGTTTTGAAATCATTTATATTATTCATATCTAACATATATGTACACACATCTACAAATATCTAAAGTCAACAAAATCTATTTGGTGTAAAAATAAGAAATATGAATACAAAACAAAACCACAAAAAGGAAATCTAATAACTCAAATGTTTTCATAACTAAGATATATAAACGAGATTACACAACAGTTTCACCATAACTTGAATCCTTCGGTTAAAACAGTCATGATTTCTTAGGGAGAAAAATTATTGTCTTTCCTTTTATCAAACTTCTGAGCCAATATGGTAATACAACAAAAAATCACGCATTTTCAATAAACATAATAAAATTGGCCAGTGTATAAGACTAATGGCAACACAATTTACACATTTTCAATAAACAGAATAAAATTGGGCAGTGTATAAGACTAATGGCAACACAAAAATCAGTAAAAGAAAGAAACTAGGTAAGTTTGAATGATGTGAAGTACAAATATTAGAAGATAAAACACTAAGCTTGATGCAGAGCTGAACTTAAGAACCTAATCAGACACCTATATATAGTAAACTACGTTTAATTTACAAAAAATATTTACAACTGCCGTTAACTATTCTTTCTTTTTTAAAAAGAAATTAAAACTGTCCGGTATACATATAAACAGAAAAGAAAAAGAGGGAAGTGTAGAATTTGTTAACATATTAAATGAAATGGTGGATAATTGATATGCAATACCTCATAACGATCCATTGTGACATTCATGCGACCTCCACCTGATGCAATCTGTGCATCAATACCTTTCTCACGCAATTTTGCAAGATCATTTTCAAGGGTTTCCACAAAACCCACACTTGAGCCATCCAAAACATCACGACCATCAGTAAGAATATGGAGACGGACTCTCTTAACACCTCGCTCGCTAGCTCCTTTAAGCAACAACTGTACAAAAATAGTTAGTTAGAACAAAGAAGGCACAAATGATGCAAACATAAAACACAGAAGTTTGAAAACATCAAATCACCTGCACTTGATCAAGTCTGGAGTGAACTCCACCGTCACTTAGCAGTCCAATAAGATGTAATGTGCCGGTTTCAAAACTTTCCTTTATGTAATTGAAACCATCTCCTTCAAAAATCTTTCCAGTTTCTAGAGCAATGTCAACAAGCTTTGCACTACAATAAACAAACACAAACCAGTACGTCCAAATCATTACATGTGCTACGAACATCATAGTACAGAAGAATTAGTGAAAAATTTCAGGATGTTAAGTGTGCAAGACCCAATCCTGATGTTTGGAAAGAATCACCCTAACATAAGAATGCAAGTCCTTAGGAAAACTGACATGCATAGTAAGGCAAAGCCACAAACAAATTGACTATTCATTTGAATCCTAAAACTAAACTAGGCACGAACGAGGTGCTAATTTATATATACTGAACTCTTAGAATAATTCAAGAAAAAGGATGGTTCACAGAACAAGACATAGCAATAACCGTAGCGGCGCAATCCATGCAATAAAAAAATAGGCACAGCAAATCCAAATGTTTGAAAGAAACAAAATTGGTTCACATTTTCCAATATTGTAAATCAAGAAACACCACACCAGTTACATAATTTATGACGCGTAGCAAGACATAGGTGAATAAATAAATCAAAAAACATTCTTTTCAAAAAGAAAAAGGATAACACAGCTGTTGTTGATTATAGAGTTGCATCCTAAAACTAAATAGCCATTAACATGAGCAATTAACTTATCATATAATATAATTTTGGCCTGTTTAGATTGGCTTATTTGAGCTTATCTACTGGCATAAGTTTTGTGAGACTATTTGGGAGAACTTATGAAAACAGCTTGTGAAAATTTTCAAAAACTTTTTTCAACTTATTTTCATAAGTTCTCTAATATAGTTTATTAAAACAACTTATAGCATATACAAATAAAATTTATCTTTTGCTGTAAAACTAGCTTATCCATTATCATGATAAGCACTTGTACTATAAGCTACAAATAAGTTGTTTATCCAAACAGGCCCTTTCTATTAGTATATGATTACTACTACTAACTAGTATTGCTAGCAAATACACACGGAACCAAACCAAATAGATCGAAATTAAATTTACCCTTGAGCAAATATACGACCGGCACCAAGTGCGTTGTGACCAACTTCACTATTACCCATATCATCCTCAGTTGGAAGTCCTACTGCTTTACCATGAGCCCTAACCAATCTCCAATGTTCAGGAGCACCCTACAACATAACAAAACAATTTAACTTACAACAAAAACCTTAAACAGCAATAGATCTAACCATATTCAATCCAAAAAAGATTATTATACCTGTTTAAGGGAATCCATGGTAGGTGTTTCAGCGTTGTGAATACAATTGTATTCATTAGCATTAGCTTCACCCCAACCATCTAAAACAATAACAGCAACTGTCTTTCCCTTTGGTAGTTTAGGATGATCCGGTAATTTCCATGAGAAATCAGTGCTACCCATCTTTGTTTATAATAACAGATTCTGATTCAATCACAAAACCATAAATCAACAACAAATTTATGCATGGTGATAATATCTATGCAGATTAATAAATTAAATTAAACAAGTTAATTTGGATCTTAAATCTGAGATTAGATAAAATAAATCTGAGAAAACATGATGGTAGAAAGTAGAAGAAACATACCTAACTAACGATTTTTGATTGTGTGAGAGGCGCAACTAACTGTTACACAAATGTCACAGAGGTAACCTAACACGACCAAAACCTTAACCTGTTGAATTGTGTTGTGTTTGGTTTGGTTGGTTCGTTGGATATAAATACCGTTTTTTTGGGTTGTTTATTGGACACGATATTTTGTTTTTTTATTATTTTTTATTAGATATTTTTTTGAAAATTTATAAAAGGAATGAAGCTGCGAGAAGCGTGAGTCACGAGACGGAGAAAAAAAGGGGAAATATGAGTCACAAATTTTTCTTTTTTTAATCATTTTAATTTTATAAAATAAAAAAAACTATATTTGATGTCTCACTCATATATTCGTCAGAAAGAAAGAAAAAAAAAAGTTACTCATATAGTTGGTTGTTTTTTCCTTAAATAATTGAAATTTGTGAAAGATGTATAGTGACAAAATAAATAAAATTCAACGCAAGAACATTTAAATGAGAGGGAATGAGTCTTTTCAAGTTTAATCAAAGTCTTTTGAAAGATGTCTTGAACATGCAGCAATCCTAAAAAAAATTAGGAGAGTTTTCCGCTCATTTAAGTTCCACAATGTCAAATTTTTTCTTCATTTTAGTTTTTTGGGTACATGCTTTTTTTTTTTACGTTACATATGTTTTCTTTATTTCTACACTAAGAGTGTATATCAATTAAATTTAGTATTTATTTAACATATTTTATTTTACTTTGCTATAGAATATCTTTCTATTTTTATGCGAAACACTAAAGAAAAACGATGAAATGAGTTCAAAGAAAATATACGGTTTGCATAAAGTTGTATTTTGCTTTCTTTTTACTCGAGTTGGATTGTGCTACAAGTTTTTTTTTACCATGTAGTTTGTGCTACAAGTTTTTGTTTTTGGAATGTAGATGTCGATATAAATACAAGAATGAATATTCGAATATGCTATTGTTACCCATCGTGACATGTAAATATTCCTAATTTCTCATACCTCTCTTTTTTGTTTAAAAAATTAAACTAGAAGGATGACAAATGATGTGATGCTCTCATGCACGCGCCTTGCATAATACGAAATAAAAATTGCATTCCATATTTACAAATATATTTTTTCGAAGACTTTTTTCTATTTATTATTGGATTTAGTTAAATATATTTTGTGCTAGTCTTATTTGCTAACCATCACATTTTATATAGACAACCTAAGTCAACAGTGAGCTATGTGAGTTGATTCATGCTATTTGACTTTTTTCTATTAATAATATCACTTGGAAAACTTTTTCCTATTAATAATAATACCACTTGAAGAAGGAAAAGAATGTATTCACGGGTATCCCTATCCGCACAAAAAATTCATCGCGACAAGAGGACACTACTCTAATAGATATCTACAGATAAAATAAACAGATATTTTCTTTTTTTTTGTTTAATAGTCTAGTGGATAGAGTTCACACAATTAAATGTAAATAAGTGGGGTGTCTACGGTTCAAACCTCGGCCCCTGCATAAATAATGCAATGTCCCTACCAACTTAACTAAACTCACGGGGACAATAAACAGATATTTCTACTCGATCCTTAATAGATACGGCTGATCTGTAATGGATGCGGATTTAAAATTAGTGGCATTTGTGTCTACGGATATCCATATACGTTAATGAATTAAATAAATTATTTAAGTATCATTGTTGAATATAAAAGTTAACCTTTCAAATTGAGTAAAAAAAACCTATATACTATTTAAGTTTTTGTTTAATGTGATGAATTTTGTTTTGGTTGGAAATGAAATGTATATATTTTATTATGTTTTGGTAAAAAGAATGCTATGAACTTTTGTTCTTAAGTTGATAATGAAACAAAAGTGATGAATTATATTGTTAAATTTTACTAGTTAATTACAACAAACAAAAAAAGTTTTTCTTTACAAAAATCAATTCAAAAACGATATTCATAGATATATGTAAATATTTGTGTGTACCACAAAATATGTGGAGTATTCGTTTATCCCATACTCTCACAGGTATGAGATTCTTAAAATATGTGTTCATGAATACTCATTTACACCTAGGCATGGCAATGGAGCGAAGAGGAAACGAGTTTTACCTTCTTTGTCCCCATACCATACTCATATATATACAAACTTGTTACCCTACCTATACCTAATGGGCATGAAAAATCGAATCACATCCTCGTCTTTGACAAGTTTGGGTATCCCTGCATCATCCTCATAGTAGACAATTTTTATTAATAAAAAAAAGTTATTTTTTAGCCTCAAGTCGGCCAGACACAATGTTGTAATGCGTTATTCAGCAAAGAAACGATGACGATCGATGTTTATGGTGATGGAGAAGAGAGAGACCGAGAATGTTAGATATGGAGAGAACTCTAAGAAGTGAGTGACATATGATAGATTGAAACTCTGACTGTGTGAGTGAAATGATTTAGAGTTTGAGTTTATGTTTATATAAAAAGAGTAATAAATTGATTTTCTATATTTGGAACGGGTTTGGGTATGAGTCCAGGGTAGGTACCTATATCCTTATTACCTGTCTCGTACCTGTGTTTTAAATCGAGGAAAACTCAAACTCATATCCAAACTCGGTCAAAGCGGAAAAACATGTCAAATTGGGTTTTGTTCAGATAGGTACTCGCTGGTACCCTTTTTTATTTTTGCAAAGGCAAAATTAAGTCATTTCATTCAACAACAAAGGGTATAAATAATCAAGTACATCAATGAAGATATGGGGTTAGGATTTGATAAGGCATCCCTAGCTATAGTATGAACAATAAATATGCTTGTCTCTTGACATGCCTCACAACATAACTGTTGTGGGTTGCCAATAGATCCTTACATCTATGAGTAATATCACTCAACTCATTTTGGAGGGTTGAGTCTAAACTAATATTATCTATAACAATTTTACTATCAGACTCAGAGATAACTAAATGCATGCCCCTATCAATAGCAAACTTAATGGCCTCTAATAGTCCTGTAACTTCAGCTTGAGCTTCAACAAGTGATGAAGAAGAAAGTTCAAAATTCAATGAACCGAAAACAAGTTGTCCAGCTGAATTTTGAAAGCATATGTTGTAACTTGTAATAGAACTATTATTAAAGAGGGCACAATCAACATTGCACTTCAAAGTTGCAGATAGGGGTTTTCCCCAAGACTCCATTGGGTGTGGTGGTTGGCTGAGTCTCTTGGCTCTCTGCATAAACTGCCATTTGTTGGGTAATTAACTCGCATGTGCGTCGTACCATGATAGGTGATAGCTAGTCGATATTCTCCTCAGGGTCGTTTTTTGGGGAGTGCAAATAGTTCAACCGAGTTGGACCTTCCAAAGTGATGGGCCTCAAAAATGACATTATTGCTCAATATCCCCAACCCCCCACTCGAAAAAGAAAAATAAACATGTTCAATGTTTCAATTTCTAAGTAAAAAAATCATGTCCATGTTTCTATTTCTAAATTAAAAAACACGTCTTTAGTAAAAATAATTGTTAATTTTGATTTCGGTGGCTAATAATCATTATACAAGTGTTATTTTCAAATTAAATAGAAGATTAATCTTTTAAAAAATTGTGCGTTTTTTTATTAAGGGTCTATTTTTACTATGAGAGTCGAGCCTCCAGTCTCGTAGGATCGTCATGATTCTCCTAAAACTTGGAGTTTGGGTTCTTCCAAAGACTCCGGATAATCATCGCCGCAAGTTGCTTTTGTTGTGAAAATAGCATGTCGAAAAATTCAAACAGAAAAGTGATAAAATCATCTGTGAGGGACGGATAGCTTCCATATCATGTTCCAATTTCGATCAATTCCTTCGTTAATAGGTTCAGCCTCTAAGGACATGCAAAGAGAGTAGACAAATTTTACACAAATAGATCAATTCACCGTACAATTCCACACCAGACTATCAACGTAAAAGATATAGGAGATAAGTTGAGTGTTCCAAGAGAACAAATCATTATTCATGAGATCACGAAGAGACAAGTTTTATGTGCTAGGAGAAGGAGGAGTTTGGGGAGACGGCGGATTCTCAATTAAAAGGATTATTTCACAAAAGAAGCTTCCATATGTTTACGTAAATGGTTTTTATTGTGACAAAAGTTGGACCCATAAAATATGAGTTGGCCTAATAAATTTGAGTCCAAAAGCATTTTGATCCAGTTCAATACAAAAATTTGCTGGCATGATATGGACAGATTCGTGATTAACACAGTCAACCCTAGCAATATTTTAATGAGTAGTTTTACTTTGGTTTTCATATAATATATCGAGTAAGTGATATTAGTCTGCTTAATAAAAACGAATATGAATAATATACTGATTGTAATTGACTACTTGTTAGCTGAGAAAGCTATATCCAGTCAAAAAAAAAAAGGTGAGAAAGAAATAAACCAAATTTTCTTGTTCAAATTCTATGTGTAAATATGTTTCAATTTATTTTAAAGGTAAAATGTTTCCTTTTCTGGTTGGTACTTGATGCTAATTGGATTGAATGTGTGGTTTTCCTTGGAGTATGAATTCCAACAATTTAATCAATATTCTCTAGTGTTCCGGGGCTATAGATGATTCTCTTGTTGCTGCATTTGATCATCATTATGTGAACATAATAGCATCTTAATAGCAACTATGTGGACCATGAATTTATACGTTGCCCATGGTTATCTTAAAGGGTAGTTTGGTTTAGCTGTTTTCGTTTCTCTTTGTTAGTTTGTTTTTGATGTCCTTCATCTTGTGTACCAAAAGAGCCCATAGTTATTTATTATATAGATTTAGTTGCCGGTGGTAATCACCATGCTGGATTCAATCAAACTTTACAAGTTATCAATTTAACTCTCTTTTTTTGGAGGAAAAAACTGACTCTCTTAACTATAGTGTAGAAATACATTGATTTTTTATAGGTTATTATAAAATCTCCTGAAGTGCCCCATGGTAAATTATTATCCTGCACCAAAGTCCTAAACATGTTCCAAGAGTCATGTTTTTGTTTCATGATTTCGGTAGCCATAAAAACTTGTAAAATGTCGTTGTTGATGGCATTGATATATATGAAACTTTCACGTTGATAAAAAATTGTAAAAAAAAAAAAAAAATTCAGTTAAGATAGATAGATTTGAATTTAAACATTAAAAAGAATTGAGTTTTTTTTTTAGAATTGAGTTATGTCTGAAAAATTGTTAGAGAAAAAAGTAGTTAAGTGTTATTCAACTCTAAAGTTGTCTTTATATAATGGTGTGGACACTTTCTCAATCCACTTTTCGAACATACCATAATCAAATTAATATACACGATGAATTATTTTTTACCCTATTAAGCAACCCACTCCTAAAATTGATGCAAATATTATAATTTCTAATTTAAATATTGTTAAATTTGAAAGTATTCTATGATTATTATTTTTTTAGAAAAAAGAATTGATTAAAGTAATAAGGGATTGAGTAATCTAGTTGAGGAGGGAGATTTCTAGCTCTTGTTGAATGACGGTAGAAATTTTGTCCTATTACATAGCAACCCAAAAAAACTAGGTTTATTTATACGTTTGGTTCCTGCAAATAAGACTCACTTGAATTTTGGTACCTGAATTTGCCAATCCTTCCAATTTTCCTACATATATGGCTTTTGTTCCTTCGGGTCATTTAATTATTGACATGTCACGGATTACCTGATGTGGCATAGCCGAATAGGCTAGGCAATTGTTGACTCACAAAAATAGAGGGTGAGCTGACAAAAATGCCCATGAATCAACAAACACAAGTGAAATTACAAAAATGCCCCCAAATCATTCTCCCTTCAATCGACACGAGAAACCCAAACTCATTTGAACACTAATCAAACTCAAATCTTTCATTTCTTTTTCATGAATCTATTCTTCCAATTCATTTCATTTTTTTTCCTTTTCAAACTCATCTCTCTCTCTCTCTCTCTCTCTCTCTCTCTCTCTCTCTCTCTCTCTATCTATCTATCTATCTATCTATCTATATATATATATATATATATCTGTGTGTGTGTGTATATCACTTATTTTTTGTTTTTCCTCAACAGATGTTGATTATTGTTTAATCCATATGCATTTGTTGCTTTCAAATAGGTTTTGACTCAAAATACTGGTTTTGATTTAATGGGTTGCGGTTTGCTCTTTGGCTTCTCAAGGTTCATGTATGGTTTAATACTAGTGAGTTAAAGGTCAGCGAGATTGAGATCATTAATGGGTTGGAGGAATGAAGGTTGGTGATGATATTATTTTTTCTAATGGCAAAATAAATCAAGGGAATAACCCAAAAGTACACAACAACAAAGCAAATCAAAACAAACAATGGCACCAGCAGTGCAAGGGAACAAATAAAAGGCAATAGAAAAAACACTGAGCGACACAAAAACTAGAAAAAAACAACGACGATAACACCACTTAAAAAGGCACCCCAAAACCTGCCCCCAAAAAACAACACCCAACCGCCCCAGGAAAAACAACAAGCTGCCAGGTAAACGCCGAGCAGGGGCGGCCAGCCAAAACCCCCACACAACCACAACACCACACACCCTACCGATACCAGCACAGGACAGGTTGCACCTACCACTCATAAAAGGAGCAGAGGCACGCAAAACTCTTAGCCTGTAACCATTTCCAAGTAGAGAACTTCACCCGATCCACAATCGACTCGACAGTTAGAGTCCCTTCAGCAAAGATAACATCATTGCGGGAGTTCCAGACAGTCCATACAACAACAAGCCAAACCAGCAACAAACCTAGACCAACTCTCTTACTTGACCTCAACCCAATGAAACTCTCAAAATGACTTAAAATATTGGAATGTGGGACCAAAGTCCAACCCAACCACCTAGTTATGGAATACCAGATAGGGACAACAACAACACACCTGGGAGAAAAAAAGGTGTTCCACCGACTCCTTTACAACCCCACATAAAGCACACACAACACTCCCCGAGTCCACTATGATACCTCTCCTAAAAAGATTAAGGCGGGTAGGCAGCCTATTTCAGAGAAGTTGCAAAGCAAAAGTAGCCACCTTGCTAGGAGCTTTGGACTTCCACACCCTGGCTAAAACAGGAACCAAATTATGATTAGGGAAGCTCCCATTGGAAAAGACCACGCGAGAGATGAGCATAAACTGACTTAACCGAGTAAACCCCGAAAGTATCCAGGTTCCAGGACCAAACATACGAGAGAAACCTTACCATCCATCGCTAGCAACATCTCTCCCAACAAAATAACCTCCTCCGTCGATAGCCCCATCTTCCACCTAAAAAGCCACTCCTACCCAATACCCCATATCTACAACCCTCTCACCACACTGGTCTGAAACCTAAAAGAGCTGAGGAAACCTATCCAGTAGATATGAGCCTTCAACCTACGAGTCTAACCAAAAAGAAGTTGTTGTGTCGTTTCCCACTTTCAAAACCACACCTTCAGGAAACCAGTCCGACCGCAAACCCTCCTTAGTACCCAACAGGGACATCCTTCCACTATAAAGAGGACCTCCGAAGATCGCCCAGCCTCCCTCGTAAGTGGCGAGCAGGAAACATGGCACCATATATGGCTTTAATAATCTCTCTCCAGACCCCTGATCCATGATGCAACATCCTCCATCTCCACTTACCAAGGAGATCTAGGTTCCAATTAACCCAAGAAATCTTTTTTAACCAACCTTAC
>Ga0228710_1006333_pt1 | contig 18000 bp, 15 predicted proteins | sample MedpolnodulmetaG_FD_177995 | JGI IMG/M metagenome (GOLD analysis project Ga0228710, IMG submission 177995) | Root nodule microbial communities from Medicago polymorpha collected in Santa Monica, California, United States - pink nodules | ecosystem: Host-associated > Plants > Roots > Nodule...
CTCACATGATTTGCAAAAGCGGATAACACTTCGGTCGAATATGGTTGTGGTGTACTAGATCCACTTCCCTCAGGGTGCTCAAAATCGGTCCAACGTTGAGCATATGTATCTCGTTCATCCTCAACAATCATATTATGTAATATGATGCATGGCCTCATGATGATACCCAAATCGGCTATGTCCCACAAGCGAGCTGGTTCACAGATGATTTTGAATCGAGCTTGAAGCACTCCAAAAGCACGTTTGATGTCCTTCCGAAATCCCTCCTGGTGTTTTGCAAATAACTTATCGGGTTCACTTTGAAGAAGTCTAATCGATTTGACGAAAGTTGGATGAGAAAGGTAGATAACATCAGCTAGATAGTATGCCATATTATAGGGACGTTGATTCACAAAGTAATTCATCCTTGGAGCCTTTCCCTGTTCCACATCATCAAACACTGGTGACTAGTCTAGAACGTTTATATCGTTCAACATTCCCGGACATCCAAAAAAGGCATGCCAGATCCATAGATCATGAGATGCAACTGCTTCAAGAATAACTGTAGTGGTTCTCTTATCCCCGTGGTAAATTGACCTTCCCATGCTTTAGAACAATTTTTCCACTCCCAATGCATGCAGTCAATACTCCCGATCATCCCTGGGAACCCCCGCATTTCACTAACATGTAGTATTCTTGGCAGGTCATCTTGGGTTGGTGCTCTCAAGTACACTTCCTCATACAATCGTATGATTCCTTTGCAGAATCTACGTAAGCACTTCAATGTTGTACTACTTCCTATTTTGATGTATTCATCGACCGCATCTGCTGCCACACCATATGCTAACATTCGCATTGTTGTGGTACATTTTGCTAAGGGTGATATACCTTCTTTATTGACTGCATCAACTCGTTGGGTGAAGTAGTTATCACTACTTGAAAGGTCTCCAACGATTCGAAGGAAAACATGTTTTTGCATTCGGTACCGACGACGAAACATTGCATCGTCATATGTAGGCTCATTGGTAAAGTAGTCGTCAATTAGTCTTTGGTTTGCCGCTGCATGATCTCTATTGAAATATTTTCTACTACGAGATGCACTATCTTCCTCTATTTTTTTCGACGCTGAATAAATCGGTTGACGATATAAGTGTCTTCAATATCACGTTTTTGTTTGTAGGCTTCGATATCAAAAGGATCCATTGATAGTTTTTTGTGATATTGGAAGTAGATTGAATGAGATTTGTGATATTGGAAGTAGATATGAATGAGATTTGTGAAATTGGAAGTAGATATGAGTCCCTATATATAAGTACATTGTGTGGTGGACACTGACGGATACGAAATAAGTTATTGAAGCAAATAGTATGTGAAATAATGGGCACGGGATAATTATTAAAGCAAATAGTATGTGAAATAAAGCAAATAGTATGTGAAATAAGTCACGGATAATTATTAAAGCAAACAGTGGGGACTAAACAACACTGACAATTATTAAAGCAAACATTGAGGACTAGACAACACTGGAAATTATTAAAGCAAACATTGGAGACTATACAACACTGACAATTATTAAAGCAAACACTGGGGACTAGGCAACACTGACAATTTTGACCGAATACAAATAAATATTTGATTGAAATTAATTTCCAAACAGCTCACGCTCCAACTTTTTCAACAGGTCTTTCTTCCGGTCATCGAGATGCTCTTCGAAACTTAACTTTAGATGCATTTTCATTTTCTTAGCTTCAGTCTTTTCTTTTATCAATTTGTTTTTCTCTTGTTGCATCAAGGTTAACTCTTTCAATTGTTCAATCTCTTGCCCCTTTAATTGTTTGAATTCAACCCACTTCTTTTCCACCTCCTTCAAGGCAACGTCCTTGCTTTTCTTTTAGCCTTTTTTTTTAGCTGTCTCTCTGCCCATTGGACGAGCACTAGATCCTATAGAGTTTGAGCCACATGCATCACTGTCGTGAGATCTCTTAGGTCCACTACTTCCTGAGCCAATATTTCCTCCTACTTGACTACCATAACGTGGTTGATCATGGAGAGCGTGTCATTCTTCCATTAAAGTAAATTGAACATTCTTCCCACATGTATATAATTCCTGCGCTTTTGCCAAAACATCAGTTTCCGACCAACCGCTTCCTTGCAAACGCTTAGCGCCTTCATAAGCACCAATCCATTTATTTGTTACTTTGCTCATAAAATAAAAACGGTTTCAGCATGCAACTAGATCGCGCAGAGAATCGAATGAGAAACACTCATTACAATACTCAGGAATTTTACCCCAATATGTTTTACCTCTCTGGTTTCTCCTGACAACACTGCTTGTTCAAAATTTAATCCACACACTAATTAGTACCAAATTTTGTTCAGTGTTCCATGCTGGTTGCTGGTTTTTCTTGCTCTTAGGAGTTGAATCTTCTGGATTTGGAGTGACTTCATTAGCAACTGCCATGCCACCAGGAGTCATTTGTGTTGAAAATTCAGGAAATTCAGATGCACCAACACTGGGAAAATTTTCATTCTCCATTGGCATATAATCATTAAACGGGGATGTTTGAGATGGATATCTCATCGTAGATCCATAATATGGACGAAAGTTTGGAACAGAGGATAACTGGTTGAAATTTGGTGTAAAACCAAAATTAGGTATGTTTTGAGGACGTTGGTTGGAAAATTAGTTTGGATTTTGATAATTGTTGGGATTTTGGTAGTTAAATGGGTAATTAGAATAATTTTGGGTGTTGAAATGATTATTATTAGGATCCATTTCACTAAAAACAAGATTAAAACTTAACTAAGTTTGGTAAAAAAAAATTAAATTAATTTACAACGAAATAATTGAGGTCCAATTATTAAATGAGAACAACCAATCAGCACCGAACACGTGTCCCCAATTATCCACAATTCTGATTCTCTCTCCACCTCCTGCAGCTTCACGCGCTGCTGTCCCCGCGTATAGTGCACGCACCGTTTCTGGCCAACCATTGCGCGACGCGTGTCCTTGCGTGGTCAGATTAAACATGTTGACTTGATTCAACCTCTCTTTCATCCACATCATCCTTCAACACACGATTGGAGCACTTCCACATGTTGAAGGATGCTTTCAACATAGCAATTCAACATCATTGTAGTTGGTCTAAGTTCATTCCGTTTGTTTTGGAGAGATAGAGATAAGTGATGTGATTCTTGAAAGATGAATAGTGAAAACTATGAAATATTGAAGATGATATGAGTGCTAATTTATTATTTATAGGCTAAATTGCATTTTTGGTCCCTTAAATATTTTGGTAGTATTACTTTGGTCCCTTAATTAAAATTTGATTTATTTTGGTTCCTTAACTTCTATCTGTTACACATTTTGATCCTTTCTGTTAGTTTTAATTCAAAAACGTTAGGTTTTCTTCATTTTCTTCTCCTCTTTTTCATCTTCATATCATCTCCATCAACCTTCAACAACAAGAATCCAAGAAAAATTTCAGAAGAAAATGAAGAAAACCTAACGTTTTTGAATTAAAACTACCGGAAAGGACCAAAATGTGTAACAGAGAGAAGTTAAGGGACCAAAATAAATTGAATTTTAATTAAGGGACCAAAGTGATACTACCTAAATAGTTAAGGAACCAAAAATGTAATTTACAAAATTTTGATTAATAGTCACAAAACCTGCAATTATGCTATTATTATGTTAGTTATTTTGGGTTACAGTTAGGATTCTACTTAGGTCAAACTACTTTTTTTTTCAAACAAAGGTCATAAAAAAATATGTTTAATCATATTTAAGTATTCAATAATATATGTTTTTTAACGATATATCCTCTCTATCTCAAAGTGTCTAGTGTAAGTGTGTAGTCCCAAAACCCAAACAATAGTTTTCTTCTTTCGGTATTAACCTATTTAGTTTGATTATGTGTATTATTTAAATAAACAAATATGTTATTGAATATTGTTAAGGCATAAGTTAGTTTCACTTTTGATTTTTTTTTAAGTGAAAGATAAGTTTATTATATTTTTTTACTAATATATAAAAATAAATAATAATATATAATATATTGTTTTTTTAAGGATATATATAATCTATTGTTGAATGTGTCTTAAAAATATTAAATTTTTAAAATAATTTTACTAATAAATTTTTAAAGATATTAAAAATGAAAATTGTGTATTAGATGTGCAGAACAATCAACTACTTTACTTAATATGGCGCAGAAGAAATTATGCAAATAAAGCACAAATCAAGAGAGTGTCCGTCTTTGTTTATTTTTATATTTTTTCTGTTTAAAAATTCATACTTAATTTATGTTTTGTAAAAAATTATAATTTTTTATGGAGAGGTTGTCATAATATTCTACACATTTATGAAAAAATTTATTTAAAAATATAAAGATTAAACATGAGGTGACTAAAAAGTATGGATTAAAAGTAACGATGAGTAACGATGAAAAACTTTTGAGAAACTAAAAGTCGAACAGGAAATTTAGGAGGACTAAAATAAAATTTGATATATTTGTAAATACCAAAAATACATTTTACCCAAATATAAAAGAAAAATTTATGAATGTATAATAACATTAGCAGAGCTACATGTACAATCAAACAAAATAAAGAACACTTCACTGCATGGTGGACAAATAGACATAATAAATTTCATAGCAAACAACACGATATAATACTACTAACTGGTTTTCTTAGGATCGATCAAGTCAAAGTTCCAACAAACAACTAAATTTATTCAACTCGTTGATATGAAAGGACCTAAAAAGTAAACAACACAATTAATATATCATTAATTTTAAATTAAAATAACAATTTGGTAGATTAGATATATGACATACAATTGCTTTTTTCTTCTTCTCGTTCTCATACATTAAATACAACTTTTAGAGTCATGTATTTAAAGCACAAATAAAATTAACCACCAACTATATGCATGAACTACCAATATATTTTATAAATAATAGATACCTTTCTAATTTTTTTTATGTAGTAAATATGACTCTTTCAATCATGGATGTAAAGTGAAAATGAATGTTATATATTTTTGAAATACAGATTGATTGTAAAATTTAACCGTTATTTTGTTTATGTATTATGTATGTATTTTTATCAAATAACTTTTTTTTAAAATATTCGCATGAAATTTTGTAACATTCTTTTTTTTTTATGAACAACTTATAAATTACAATGGTTGCCACTTTGAAATTATACGAGAAACAACAATAATGTTAAAATTTTATTTGGTCTCTCATTTGTTTTTTCCTTTCGCTCTTTATGTTGCACCATGCTTAATTTTTCAATAGATTTTATGTTATATTTTTCATTAAACCTATTAATGTCTTGTATGTGTAATATTAATTTATATTATATATGTCCTTGTCAGCATAACTCAGTTAGTATGAACAATACATAATATATGTAAGGTCCGGTGTTCAAACCCCGCCCACCACCAAAAAAATATTTATACTATATATAAAGAAAATAATTCATTTTAGCACTTTTGAACTGAATTTTTCTCTTTCAAAAAATGACTTCAATTATCAATACAAATAACATATAAAGAAAATAACTTTTTCATCACTTTTGAACTGACTTTTTTTCTTTCAAAAAATGATTTTAATTTTCAATACAAATAACACATGTAACAAATAGATAAGAATAAATTTAAATATTAGAATAAAAGGTGTAACAAACACAAATGTCCTGTTTTTTCTTTATCATTTAAAAAGTGTAACAAACTAGATGAGTGTATCTATACTTACTTTTTCATTTTCTCAATTATACTCTTAAACAACAACTTTTTTTATAACACAGATTGTTGTTAGTGTCATTAAAAGAATAGGAATTTAGATTATATTTTTTTATTATATTGTCGGTTTCATTGAAATAAATAATCATGGTTAGTTTGATTTGTTATAATTTGAAATCAAAAACCATTTATATTTTTACTTTTAAACAAAATTAAAATTTCATAAAAAAAACACCGCTCATAATTTTTAAACATTACTGGAATAAAAAAATCGGAAAGACGGACACGTGAGTACTCATCTTTTCGCTAGTATTAATAAAAAGTATTGCACGTTGTATTATGGATAACCAATCTAAATTAAGTTGCATGTATTTGATCAGATATTTTTCAAAATAATCATCAAAATCGAAACGAACATGATTTCTATTTTAGATATCCGATGACTTTTTCTCTGAAAATCGATCTAAAACACACTGCGATTGGATTGTTGAGATACCAAATTATTTACTAAAACTTCTTCTAATATAACAAGTGGATGCATAAACAACAGTGATACAAAGTATTTACCACCTACTTCAATTTTAACATATATTTGTTGATTATCTAAATCCAAGAGAGTGGGGGACAAATGGGAAGCACACAAACATCGTAAATTAGGGAGCAACTGATTTCTACAATTGACAGCAAAAGTCTTGAAGCCTAAGTTGTGGAGCCATCTTTGAGATAAATTAGCTATAGGGATCCATGGTTCAGAAATAAAGCAAATCTCATGTTTAAACTTAACTAAAAGTTTCTTAAGAGCCAATTTAGTTGGGGAATTGGCCAATGCCCTAAAGTTCCAATATAAACACTTCATTTAAAAGGTATGGGGTTACCAACCTTAGATTTGGTGGAATAAGGACTCTGCTTAGCAAGCTTCACCTTCTCAGTTTTCCTAGATACTTCTGAAGTCACTACTTGAAACCCTTGATCATCCACACTAGCAGGTCTAACAGAAACTAAGATAGCTATCTCACCTTCCATATTTAAATTTGGACTGTAAACATCTTCGTTTGGTTCTAGCTCAGCTAAATTAGCTCAAGACTCCTTTAAAAAATTTATGTCCTTGTATTTCACAAATAGCATGTCATTAGGCTTCATCGTTTCATGTTGATATGCATGCAATGTTGGAAATGTTCAATTCATACATATTAACAATAATAAAGAAATTTTTGTTGGTTTTACTCTACGTTTAATTTCTTCAGGTTGGCAGGAGAAGCCAAATCTTCTAACATTTTCTAGAGTCCATTTTTGGAGAGAGTCCATTTTCTAGAGTCCCTAAAAAAGGTATTTATAATTTTTTTTATTAACGGTCACAAAACTGGTTTCGTTGCAATTAATGTTGGTTGCATTCAGTTATGGAACTAATAGTTAGTTTTGGAAATTAAAAAAATGATTAGATGGTTTTTTGTTTTTTTTATATAAAGAACTTCATAGTTAAATGGTAAAATTATATATGAAAATGTCTTATGATAATTAATAATTACAAGTAACACACATTTGCATTGCATTTATCCGATGATATATATGTCATATATCTATCTATTCTACATTGACACGACTTTTCTGGTGTACCTTATTGTGAATATATCTAAATTACCCTCAAATTCATTTATTATGATTCGATTGATACAAATACACTATTTTTTTTAAAGAAAAAAAATATGTTTTTATTAACTTTCATTTGTTTTTTTTTTTAAGAAACTAAAATGGATTAAAAAACTGAAAGCCTGGAGATTTCAGCATAAGGAGTGTCAAAACCCCAGCTGAGAGAGTCAATTACAAGAATGCCCAAACAGCCAAAACAGGAACAAAAAACTACCCTGTTACATTACATAAATATTCTCAAACAAGTTAAAAGGTTCAACCACCATGAATGGTAGGAGAAAACAAAGCTAGAGTGGTTTGCTTTCAACCACCAGTATGATTGAAGCTTAACTTTATCTAATAGTTGATTAAAAGAAGCTTCTTTTTGGTGAAATATTCGAGCGTTCCTTTCAAGCCGATCACCCACACACAAGATAGCCAAATAAGATTCAGAGCTGAGCGTTTGCCGTTAGAGAAGCCGCTAAAGGTGCTAAATTGATATAAATGATCTGATACATTTTCAGGAAACACTAAGTGATAACCAAGCCAGTGAGAAATATCATACCAAAGCTTGCCAAAAAAATCACAAGAGAGGAATAAGTGTTTTGCATCTTCTATCATGTTGCATCCACCCCACGCATAATTGCGCATTCGGATGTAAAAAATGTGTTTTTTGATTAAATTGTCTGTTGTTGGTAATCTATTACGTAACAAGCGCCAAGCGAAGATGCTGATTTTCAGAGGCACTTCCTTGTTCCAAATTTCAGTCATGTGAGTAACTGCCAAGTTGTTACTAGTGAATGTCAAGAGATGATTATAAGCACTTGTGACTTTATAACTGTTAGAGGCATGCAAGTGCCAAATCCACCTGTCAGAGTAAGTAGGCTGCAAAACAATATTAGATTAAATATCACAACATTCCTGGACTCTCTCTTCCTCCCAAGCCAACAAACGACGCCGCTACTGCCAAGCTTCACCCTCAACCCCCCACCCAAAAGAATACATTTCAGCCACCGTTGTCATTTTATTAGTAGCAAGATCAAAATGGCGGCTGAAACTATTCTTCAAAACTAGCCCGTCAATCCAAGGATCCCACCAAAATAAAGTTTGGGCATCATCTTCTACCTCCCGCCCAACATTATCATCAAACCACTCCCACTTCCCACACCAGCCCCATTTTTAACATTGATCAAATTATTCGACCAAACAGAGCTAAACCGCCCCTCCTCGACGGTTGTACCTCCTACCTCTCCGTATCTAGCTGATAAAACTCTATACCACAAACTCCTATTTTCAACCCGCATCCGCCAACACCATTTACCAAATAAAGCCAAATTAAATTCTTGAATCCTTCGCACTCCTAAACCTCCCTCCTCCTTTTTGGAACAAATAGTGTCCCAATTAATCCAAGAAATTTTCCTAACCTCCTCACAACCCCAAAAAAAAAAAACAATTAAATATAGATTCAATGGAAGAAATGATACATGCGGGAGCTTTGAAGAAGGAAAGAAAGTAGGCTGGAAGAGAGGACAAGACAGACTTTAGGAGAACTAAACGGCCACCCAACAAAAGATTTCCACTCTTCCAACCCGATAATCTTGACTTAATACGATCAATTAAAGGTTGCCAAAATTTAAGTTTTCGAGGATCACCACCTATAGGCAGCCCCAGATAAAGGAAGGGGGCTCTACCCAATTTGTAATTGAGAACAAAGGCTGCCTTTGCCAACCAAGAATCATGAATATTAACACCAACTAACATACTTTTGTGGAAGTTCACCTTAAGACCAGATGTCACCTCAAAGAGAAGAAGCAGAGCTTTTAGAGATCTAATATTGGCCCAGCTTCGCTCCTCAATCAACAAGGTGTCATCAACAAATTGTAGATGAGTTATGGAGACCTGATTATTCGCGCCAACCTTGTAGCCAGAGAACAGGCCATCCTCTACAAGAGCCTTCATCATGACATTTTGCCCTTCAACTGCTATTAAAAATAGAAAAGGTGAAAGAGGGTCACCTTGTCTCAACCCCGTTCAAATTTGAATTCATCTGTTGGGCTGCCATTAACCAGAACAGAAGTTGAGGCCGTACTGACGCATTCCATAATTCACTTACGCCATAAGGTAGGAAAATTCATTTTTTTCATGACGTGCATGTGTTAGTCCTCAAATTTAAACAACAACAATCATATTGATAAAAGTGGAAAGACGTGCATGTTTGTGTTTGTCACATTGTTAATATATATAATAGTTTATAAAATTGTATAGGTTTCAGATCTTACAAATTTGGTCATAGAAATCGATTGGGTATAGTAAAAAAAATCCAAAACATGGGTCATAAATACTTACACGAAACCCTTAATTTGATCTTTATATTAAATCTAATTCATAATTATAAAATTGACGTGTAACGTGAAAGATGTCACAATTTATAAACTCATTTCAAACTTTATCTTAATGCTATACAAGATTTGAATTTTTACATCCTCCTATGCCAACACTATTGGGTTTGAAGCGTTAATATAAATTGTAGGTGACCCGAATCAATAAACTATGATGTCACAATATGTTTTTATATTTAGTTTGATTCATCCTTACAAAATAAAATTGCAAAGTGAGATTTGTCACTTAATAAACTCCATACCTTATATTTATCATATGTAGGTCATGAAGTTTTACCGATACGTCATCTCACCCTTAATACTACTGAGTTTGATATGTTAATATAAATGGTGGACGGGCTAAATCGATATGATAATATACCATATTAAAAAGAAATTATTGGACGTAATTCCTCCTTATAAAGCTGATTTATTAAAGTGAAAGTTATAATTATAAGACCATCTACAATGGTTAAAACCAATCAACAGCACTCAACACCACTTTTTCAATTCCCAACACTCCATATCATTTTCTCTCTCTTATTTAACACTCATTCAACTTTTACCATCTCCAATGATTTTTTCTTTCAACACTCTACGCCACCACTTTTTTATTTCATATTCTTATTTAATTTTATATTTTTGTTTTTTTACTACATAAAATTACAATTATCGATTATAATTAAATTAAAATAATACACTTAACAATTTATTTTTTAGTTTTTTTGGAAAAACAAAATTTTGTAAAATAATTTATTTTTATTTTCTTAACTTAAAATGCAATACAACAAACTAAGCACGCGACACATAAATAACTTAAAATGCAAGACAACAAACTAAGCACACAACACACAAGTAATTTATTTAGTACGATACAAATCATCTTCAATCACGAAACATTCCAAACTTTGTTCATATGTGCTTCACTAGATCTGCTTGCAATTCGTGATGAACATTTGAATCACGCAACTCGGATCTAGAACGCACATGATTTGCAAAAGCGGATAACACTTCGGTCGAATATGGTTGTGGTGTACTAGATCCACTTCCCTCAGGGTGCTCAAAATCGGTCCAACGTTGAGCATATGTATCTCGTTCATCCTCAACAATCATATTATGTAATATGATGCATGGCCTCATGATGATACCCAAATCGGCTATGTCCCACAAGCGAGCTGGTTCACAGATGATTTTGAATCGAGCTTGAAGCACTCCAAAAGCACGTTTGATGTCCTTCCGAAATCCCTCCTGGTGTTTTGCAAATAACTTATCGGGTTCACTTTGAAGAAGTCTAATCGATTTGACGAAAGTTGGATGAGAAAGGTAGATAACATCAGCTAGATAGTATGCCATATTATAGGGACGTTGATTCACAAAGTAATTCATCCTTGGAGCCTTTCCCTGTTCCACATCATCAAACACTGGTGACTAGTCTAGAACGTTTATATCGTTCAACATTCCCGGACATCCAAAAAAGGCATGCCAGATCCATAGATCATGAGATGCAACTGCTTCAAGAATAACTGTAGTGGTTCTCTTATCCCCGTGGTAAATTGACCTTCCCATGCTTTAGAACAATTTTTCCACTCCCAATGCATGCAGTCAATACTCCCGATCATCCCTGGGAACCCCCGCATTTCACTAACATGTAGTATTCTTGGCAGGTCATCTTGGGTTGGTGCTCTCAAGTACACTTCCTCATACAATCGTATGATTCCTTTGCAGAATCTACGTAAGCACTTCAATGTTGTACTACTTCCTATTTTGATGTATTCATCGACCGCATCTGCTGCCACACCATATGCTAACATTCGCATTGTTGTGGTACATTTTGCTAAGGGTGATATACCTTCTTTATTGACTGCATCAACTCGTTGGGTGAAGTAGTTATCACTACTTGAAAGGTCTCCAACGATTCGAAGGAAAACATGTTTTTGCATTCGGTACCGACGACGAAACATTGCATCGTCATATGTAGGCTCATTGGTAAAGTAGTCGTCAATTAGTCTTTGGTTTGCCGCTGCATGATCTCTATTGAAATATTTTCTACTACGAGATGCACTATCTTCCTCTATTTTTTTCGACGCTGAATAAATCGGTTGACGATATAAGTGTCTTCAATATCACGTTTTTGTTTGTAGGCTTCGATATCAAAAGGATCCATTGATAGTTTTTTGTGATATTGGAAGTAGATTGAATGAGATTTGTGATATTGGAAGTAGATATGAATGAGATTTGTGAAATTGGAAGTAGATATGAGTCCCTATATATAAGTACATTGTGTGGTGGACACTGACGGATACGAAATAAGTTATTGAAGCAAATAGTATGTGAAATAATGGGCACGGGATAATTATTAAAGCAAATAGTATGTGAAATAAAGCAAATAGTATGTGAAATAAGTCACGGATAATTATTAAAGCAAACAGTGGGGACTAAACAACACTGACAATTATTAAAGCAAACATTGAGGACTAGACAACACTGGAAATTATTAAAGCAAACATTGGAGACTATACAACACTGACAATTATTAAAGCAAACACTGGGGACTAGGCAACACTGACAATTTTGACCGAATACAAATAAATATTTGATTGAAATTAATTTCCAAACAGCTCACGCTCCAACTTTTTCAACAGGTCTTTCTTCCGGTCATCGAGATGCTCTTCGAAACTTAACTTTAGATGCATTTTCATTTTCTTAGCTTCAGTCTTTTCTTTTATCAATTTGTTTTTCTCTTGTTGCATCAAGGTTAACTCTTTCAATTGTTCAATCTCTTGCCCCTTTAATTGTTTGAATTCAACCCACTTCTTTTCCACCTCCTTCAAGGCAACGTCCTTGCTTTTCTTTTAGCCTTTTTTTTTAGCTGTCTCTCTGCCCATTGGACGAGCACTAGATCCTATAGAGTTTGAGCCACATGCATCACTGTCGTGAGATCTCTTAGGTCCACTACTTCCTGAGCCAATATTTCCTCCTACTTGACTACCATAACGTGGTTGATCATGGAGAGCGTGTCATTCTTCCATTAAAGTAAATTGAACATTCTTCCCACATGTATATAATTCCTGCGCTTTTGCCAAAACATCAGTTTCCGACCAACCGCTTCCTTGCAAACGCTTAGCGCCTTCATAAGCACCAATCCATTTATTTGTTACTTTGCTCATAAAATAAAAACGGTTTCAGCATGCAACTAGATCGCGCAGAGAATCGAATGAGAAACACTCATTACAATACTCAGGAATTTTACCCCAATATGTTTTACCTCTCTGGTTTCTCCTGACAACACTGCTTGTTCAAAATTTAATCCACACACTAATTAGTACCAAATTTTGTTCAGTGTTCCATGCTGGTTGCTGGTTTTTCTTGCTCTTAGGAGTTGAATCTTCTGGATTTGGAGTGACTTCATTAGCAACTGCCATGCCACCAGGAGTCATTTGTGTTGAAAATTCAGGAAATTCAGATGCACCAACACTGGGAAAATTTTCATTCTCCATTGGCATATAATCATTAAACGGGGATGTTTGAGATGGATATCTCATCGTAGATCCATAATATGGACGAAAGTTTGGAACAGAGGATAACTGGTTGAAATTTGGTGTAAAACCAAAATTAGGTATGTTTTGAGGACGTTGGTTGGAAAATTAGTTTGGATTTTGATAATTGTTGGGATTTTGGTAGTTAAATGGGTAATTAGAATAATTTTGGGTGTTGAAATGATTATTATTAGGATCCATTTCACTAAAAACAAGATTAAAACTTAACTAAGTTTGGTAAAAAAAAATTAAATTAATTTACAACGAAATAATTGAGGTCCAATTATTAAATGAGAACAACCAATCAGCACCGAACACGTGTCCCCAATTATCCACAATTCTGATTCTCTCTCCACCTCCTGCAGCTTCACGCGCTGCTGTCCCCGCGTATAGTGCACGCACCGTTTCTGGCCAACCATTGCGCGACGCGTGTCCTTGCGTGGTCAGATTAAACATGTTGACTTGATTCAACCTCTCTTTCATCCACATCATCCTTCAACACACGATTGGAGCACTTCCACATGTTGAAGGATGCTTTCAACATAGCAATTCAACATCATTGTAGTTGGTCTAAGTTCATTCCGTTTGTTTTGGAGAGATAGAGATAAGTGATGTGATTCTTGAAAGATGAATAGTGAAAACTATGAAATATTGAAGATGATATGAGTGCTAATTTATTATTTATAGGCTAAATTGCATTTTTGGTCCCTTAAATATTTTGGTAGTATTACTTTGGTCCCTTAATTAAAATTTGATTTATTTTGGTTCCTTAACTTCTATCTGTTACACATTTTGATCCTTTCTGTTAGTTTTAATTCAAAAACGTTAGGTTTTCTTCATTTTCTTCTCCTCTTTTTCATCTTCATATCATCTCCATCAACCTTCAACAACAAGAATCCAAGAAAAATTTCAGAAGAAAATGAAGAAAACCTAACGTTTTTGAATTAAAACTACCGGAAAGGACCAAAATGTGTAACAGAGAGAAGTTAAGGGACCAAAATAAATTGAATTTTAATTAAGGGACCAAAGTGATACTACCTAAATAGTTAAGGAACCAAAAATGTAATTTACAAAATTTTGATTAATAGTCACAAAACCTGCAATTATGCTATTATTATGTTAGTTATTTTGGGTTACAGTTAGGATTCTACTTAGGTCAAACTACTTTTTTTTTCAAACAAAGGTCATAAAAAAATATGTTTAATCATATTTAAGTATTCAATAATATATGTTTTTTAACGATATATCCTCTCTATCTCAAAGTGTCTAGTGTAAGTGTGTAGTCCCAAAACCCAAACAATAGTTTTCTTCTTTCGGTATTAACCTATTTAGTTTGATTATGTGTATTATTTAAATAAACAAATATGTTATTGAATATTGTTAAGGCATAAGTTAGTTTCACTTTTGATTTTTTTTTAAGTGAAAGATAAGTTTATTATATTTTTTTACTAATATATAAAAATAAATAATAATATATAATATATTGTTTTTTTAAGGATATATATAATCTATTGTTGAATGTGTCTTAAAAATATTAAATTTTTAAAATAATTTTACTAATAAATTTTTAAAGATATTAAAAATGAAAATTGTGTATTAGATGTGCAGAACAATCAACTACTTTACTTAATATGGCGCAGAAGAAATTATGCAAATAAAGCACAAATCAAGAGAGTGTCCGTCTTTGTTTATTTTTATATTTTTTCTGTTTAAAAATTCATACTTAATTTATGTTTTGTAAAAAATTATAATTTTTTATGGAGAGGTTGTCATAATATTCTACACATTTATGAAAAAATTTATTTAAAAATATAAAGATTAAACATGAGGTGACTAAAAAGTATGGATTAAAAGTAACGATGAGTAACGATGAAAAACTTTTGAGAAACTAAAAGTCGAACAGGAAATTTAGGAGGACTAAAATAAAATTTGATATATTTGTAAATACCAAAAATACATTTTACCCAAATATAAAAGAAAAATTTATGAATGTATAATAACATTAGCAGAGCTACATGTACAATCAAACAAAATAAAGAACACTTCACTGCATGGTGGACAAATAGACATAATAAATTTCATAGCAAACAACACGATATAATACTACTAACTGGTTTTCTTAGGATCGATCAAGTCAAAGTTCCAACAAACAACTAAATTTATTCAACTCGTTGATATGAAAGGACCTAAAAAGTAAACAACACAATTAATATATCATTAATTTTAAATTAAAATAACAATTTGGTAGATTAGATATATGACATACAATTGCTTTTTTCTTCTTCTCGTTCTCATACATTAAATACAACTTTTAGAGTCATGTATTTAAAGCACAAATAAAATTAACCACCAACTATATGCATGAACTACCAATATATTTTATAAATAATAGATACCTTTCTAATTTTTTTATGTAGTAAATATGACTCTTTCAATCATGGATGTAATGTGAGAATGAATGTTATATATTTTTGAAATACATATTGATTGTAAAATTTAACTGTTATTTTGTTTATGTATTATGTATGTATTTTTATCAAATAACTTTTTTTTTTAAATATTCGCATGAAATTTTGTAACATTCTATTTTTTTTATGAACAACTTATAAATTACAATGGTTGCCACTTTGAAATTATACGAGAAACAACAATAATGTTAAAATTTTATTTGGTCTCTCATTTGTCTATTTATTCCTTCGTCTTTTTTTCCTTTCGCTCTTTATGTTGCACCATGCTTAATTTTTCAATAGATTTTATGTTATATTTTTCATTAAACCTATTACTGTATCGTGTATGTTTAATAGTCCGGGGGCACTAATTAACATGACTAAAAAAATTCCTCGTCTCACGTTAATTATTATATGTCGAGACAAGTTTAACCGGTGTCTTTGTTTGTTCGATTGAGATTTACCAACTTGTCTTTAGAGTAGGAAAGACATTGTGTGTTTGATTCGATGTATATTTGGTTTTACGTCCATGAAAATTGACTCACACAATTGATTGTGGTTAAAAATACGTTAATTATAAAATGGTTTATGTTTAAATACTGTTATATAAAAATGAATTAAATAATAAACTCTAGTGTTAAAATTAATTTTTAAATCAAAAGTTTTAATTTCTAATTTTAAGTATGACTAATTTTCGAGGCAAAATCAATTTAAAAAAGGTCGAACATGCAAACTAATTGTAAATTTGATTAAAAAAATTAGAATTTGATTTATATAAATTTTGGGAAACTCAAAATTTGAGTTATACAAAATAAAAAACAACCAAGAATTATCTAAAATGATTGACCTGATATGAAAATTAATATATATTCAATTTTTACATCATATATAAAAAAATCTTTTTTTTTTAGCTTCACTGAATAAAAAAAGTCTTTAATTATATTGAGACCGGTGGAGTATTTAGCAAAGTTTATTATATAAAGTGAGAAGGACAAAAGTGGTATTTGAGCCAACTTTAAACGTAGAGCAACCTAAATGAAATGAAAGGACATATAAAAAAATTGTTCAATATTTATTTTTCTTTTTCACGCTAATGAGTTTTACAAAAAATAAAGAGGGGTTCATATAATTTTTTTTATTTTTTTCAGAGAATGCATCTAGATGTTCTTGAAATCCAATAACGTAAGGAGTTATACAAATAATCTTACTATTTAAATTCATTAATTTTTTTAGAAGAGACAATTCGTTTGATTTTATTTACACATTTTTTAACATGCGAATGGTGTGCAGAATAAGAGGTATATATTTTCACGAAATAGCAGACGAGAATAGTAAAATGTGGGAATTATGTCTCTGTAACCTTAACTCATACTCCCAATCTCAAATATAAGAAAAACTTTCTTTTTTAGGTTCATTGAGTAGTTAATGTATCTGGTCTACATTGTAAAACAGATACATTAATTATTTAATGAACCTAAAAAAAGAATATTTTCTTATATTTGAAACCAGAGGGAGTATAATAAAAGATATTGCATATTAAGGAATGAAATTCGAACATCAAACACCATATTTACTCATTATACAAATGTTAACTTTTAATCACTAGACGTCTAGAAGTCCTAGCTCAACTGATAAATGCTTAAATTGCAAGGCGGGACGTCGTGACCCGGGTTCGAACCCGGAACCTCACAGTTGTGTGTGAGTTTAATTTCAGCGAATTACCACTTCATGTAAGACAAAAAAAAAATCTTTAATCACTAGACTACCTAAAAAAATATGGAAATTGTTTGGTGTATGTAGCATTGCGCTCAAAGTTATTCTAGAATCTCCATTCCATTGCATATGTGGATGACACATAGGAAAAATTAAATCTGCGATTGAGATATATTTTTATTATCACTTCTTCCCAATGGAAGGTTCACCTATTCAGATCTCCTCCCAGGTCGCACCGTTGTCGTATCTCTCCCATTATATTATGAGAGAGAGAAAAAAAAAAATAAGGTACCCCCTCTATCTCTAAATATAAACAAAATTAATTTTTTAGGTTCATTCATTTAATGGTGTATGTGGTCCATATTATGAACCACATACATCATTAAATGAATGAACCTAAACAGTTAATTTTGTTTATATTTGAAAATGGAAGGAGTAAATATGAAGTTGCAGGGTATGAGTGTGTTATGTGCAGAGACCTATAAATTTTCATGCAGCATCCCAAGCAATATGTGGGCAATAAATAAGTGGCTTAGGTTCACTGCAAAAAAAAAAAAAAAAATCAGGGA
>Ga0228710_1006336_pt1 | contig 17992 bp, 7 predicted proteins | sample MedpolnodulmetaG_FD_177995 | JGI IMG/M metagenome (GOLD analysis project Ga0228710, IMG submission 177995) | Root nodule microbial communities from Medicago polymorpha collected in Santa Monica, California, United States - pink nodules | ecosystem: Host-associated > Plants > Roots > Nodule...
TGTTCCTTTACTGAATTTGTTAAGAAGCAAATCCCATGGTGGACGGTACTTCAAGTCAGTTAGATGCAAAGAGTTCAACTTGCAATTTCGTATCATCTCTATCGCATGTATCGGAAAACCCTCCATCGACTCCATTAATGATTGTCGTATAAGAGCTGGATCTTTTGAAATTATTGAATCTGCTTTTGTAGGTTGAAAGTCAGTTCTCAATTTAAAATATTCACTAATTTACCACTATACTTTTACTATTTTTTGTTGATTAAAAAGCAAATTATTTTTTATAGTTCATTTACATTATATATAACTAATATTTACTACTAAAAAAGGTTTAAATAGTCACATAAACATATGAATTTTATCTTAATTTTGACTGAGTCTCCAAACAGTCAAAATTAAAAATCGTTTCAAGTTTTTGTCTCTAATTATGGTTTAGTGTTTAGGGTTTATGATTAAACAAATTTACAAAGAAATTGTGCTATTTCAAGGGGAGTTTAAGAAATTAATGACCTTGTGCAGTGTTGAGTCTTGTTACAAACCAATAAACAAGCTTGTCAGTCATTGGGATCCTTCCAAGCTGGACTTGACCTCTGCTTATCATAGCAAACTCACTAGGAAATTGATGACCATTTGGATACTTTGTGAAACCTCGAGCAACACATGTAGAGAAATGCAAGAGCTTTGTTTGGTGTAGTCCAACCATATTTGTAATGATGGAATTCACACCATCACATCCAATAACAACCTGATATTTACCAACAAACGTACATGTGCTTAATTGTTGTATTTGCAGTCACATTGATTTACTTGTTATAAATTTTAACAAGCATTTTCAACACCCCTAACCAAACAAGAGATGGTTGCTCAATAGGTCCCTCAAAATTGTTCACTTGGTTGAAAAAGCCGATCGGAAGTTACGACTCGATCATGAGCGAAATTGAGGGGCCTATTAAGCAACTTAAAAAAGGCACTTTCTAAATGGAACTTTTATTAGAGCTGTGAAATTGGCCAGACCTAGTCCAGCATACCAAATTGGGAAAAAAGGGTTAGGTCGAGCCAATCCAAAGTCTCATTTGGCCATAAATTTGTTGTCTTGGTCTAGCCTAAAACACATTGCCCCGCTCAGGGTATACTTAGATATTTAACAAGTATGTGATGAATGTTGATTTATGCGCCCCTCGCATTGGTAAAATCGCCATTGAGTTGCCAAATCGTAACTCTTAATCACATAAAATCTATTGGAAGTTACAATCCAATCGTTTATTTTTCGATCAGTGTATAACTCTCAATCGACTTATTTCATAGGTTGAAGAATCTGATAGGCTGTATAGCAATCACCAAGTAATTTAAATTATTATTTTTCAAAAACTTGCATAATAGGGCCCTTGCCTAATGGTCCAGTTATTTTCAGAGCTCATACCAACCTAAAAGGAAAGTTGCTTTTCTAACATCAAAAACTTCCTAGAAACACATCTAAAATACTAAAATGTCCCTAGCGGTAGTTAACTACCGCTGACTTATAACTAGAAAACTGGCGGTAGTTAACTACCGCTGGGCCTTTTAGTCATTTTCATGTGTTTCTAGTAACCATTCAATGTTAGAAAAGCAACCATCACCCAAAAGTGGGCCAATCCATGGGACCGGGTCAAAAAAATTGATAGTTCTACTTTCTATTTTGATTGTTTCTTTTCCCACCTTACTGATTTCTTGATTGTTCTACAAATTTCGGATTATATAATTTGAAAAGCATAAAACACATTAAAAATCCCTCCATTATTTATGACATTATAATCCGGATAGGATCCGAAGGTTGGAGTGTGGGAAAAGGAACGGTCTTCTTTTTTACCGGACATACCTTGGCTTGAAGGATACTTCCATTACTAAGCACAAGCTGTGAATATTGTGTGATTGGATCAAATTCTATGGAAACTACTTGACAGCCAGTACGTATGGTTTCCATTGGCAAACAATTAGCCATAGCTTTGATCAAATCAGTGCGTTTTAAGCACCTAAATTCTCGATAAATCCTGTTTAACAAGCAAGGTTAACTATTATTAACCATGAGATGTTACAAACAAACATGATGTCAATTCTAGTCAGCTATACAAAGAGATTGTGTTCTTCCAATTACTCATACCCAAATGGTACTTCCTTTGGCCCATCATCGCCAAGAGATATGAATTTTCCCCTAAACATAAGATGATGATGTTATTGAGATTTATTTATCACTAACCAACTAGTAGTGTTTATGCACCGTTGAAGTAATAATTTTTTTGGGCGATCATAAAGAAGAGAATGACATGCATGAGCCAATTGTACTCCCATACCGTTAAATTCATTTGATTTCGAAGGAAGATTTATATGATAAAAAAATATAAATTGTACATATGCATTCAATTAATGGTGATGAATAAGTGCATTTTCATGAGAAAAATGACATGTGATAGGTCGGCGGCACAAGCTCAAACTTGCAATACTTTTTATATTAGCATATAAGGAAATCCATTGTACTCTTTTATTCTTCATCAATACATCTTCCAATTGTACTCGTGAGCTTAACTCAGATGGTAGGGGCAAATGCATAATATATGCAAGGTATGGGGTTCAAACTCCGGTCACCACAAAAAAAAAAAAATACATCTTCCAATTTCATTCATCAATTTCAAGTTATTATGATTTTATCGCATTTAGTGTGTGTAAATTTTGTAAAAAACAAATAAAAATTTGTAATTTTTTTAAAGGAAAAAAATTTGTGATCTTATAGTGTAAAGTTTGAGAATTTTATTTTTATTTTGGTTACCGTGAGATAAAAAATAAACATTACCCTTGTATTTGAATAGCAGTTTCTCTAAGGGTTGAACCAACACCAAGCTGATCAAGTGCATGCCATCCATTAGCTTGCACAATTATAGCTGCCCCTGTAGCTCTCAACTCCTCTGATTTTTCTAACACCAAACTCTTTATTTTCTTCCTGCAAAGTTAATGAAAATGTAATTTTATCTTATAAGATTATATATATCAAAGTTTCATATATAAATAAATTTGGCTTGCATAATAAAACCTATGAAGTGCTAGGGCTGTTGCAAGGCCACATATACCACCTCCAACAATCACGATTTCTTTTTCTACACTTCTCTTCATATTCTTGATATCAAGAAAATCAAATGTTTGTGTATGTTTCTAGTTACTTTTACAATACAAAAATCCTAATCTTGTATCGAATGTATTTATAAGAAATAAAAAATAAATAAATAAAACGATCTCAACAACTACTCGTGTATACTTTGCATGATCTTGGAAATATGTAATAATAAAATTTTATTTAACTTTTATAATCATTAAATACTTATTTTGTTTGAGTTGTTAGAGCATACTTTACATACAAGTAAATTAAGTAATCAAACGCTGCTCACGATTATGTTGATGAATTGATATGTAAATATAACAAACTATTCTTATATTTTTCTTGTCTCCAAATTAAACTTTAAATTATCATGATTCATTTCTCCTCACAGGTGAAGAGTAAGAAAACCTTCACAATGCATGAAGATTCATAAAATTATTTACAGAAAAAATTAATTTATGAAAATAACATTTTCATATTCGGTAGAAGCTTAGGATTTTCACAATACTTCAATCCAAGAGTGCAGGTCAAGAAGGAAATTGTATGAATTTTTTAAGGTTTTAAGTTTAAATCAACCATATAAATGAAAAGAGTATGAAATGCTTCTCCTAAGAGATTAATACCAAAAAAATATAAAAGAGAAAGAGACACATATCCAAAAAGCAATTTGAAAGGGGGTCACAATATGGGGTGCTTAGGACCTACATTAATTAGCATGTGATATTCAAGGTGTGTTCAGTTATCATTTAAAAAAGAGTTTCTTGAGTGGTTGAATGTTGAAACCTATAAAGTTACTCTTCGGATTATGTGGTCCCAGTGTCAGAGATATATATGGTGTTCAACACTGACATATGATTACATGAATTATGTCATTTTTCTCATATTATTATCAATGTCGATATGTCTGTGTCCACGTCGTGTCTGGTGTCTCGTGTCTGAGTATGTGTTTCATAGGTTAAAACCTGTTTTGTAAAACAATAATCAGGTCCCTAATTTCTTGTGTCTATTCTCAAAAAGTAATCATAAAATCTTTCTTGTTGTAATACATTCAATTCTCATAAATAAGGGAAACCATTCGATCCTTATCTGCTTTCTTTTGCATATTACTATGTTTATACATATTTACAAAAATTCCATTATTCCACAACAGAAACATATACCACACCCATCATCATCATACAATTTCAAATTGCCTACTTACAATATCTATCAGAATATTAAACATCTAATCAAAAGGATCAATTCGCGGATCATGTTCGCTTGCCATAGCCATTCCAGTGCAAAGACATGTTGGACACATGACCTGCAATCATAATTCAATATCACAGTTGCAACAAGCACAACAACCACAATTGCTACAAACCCGGAAGGTAAGCAAACATATAGCCGATTAATCTAGGTAGTCTATGTCTAGATAACATGAAAAAGTTTTAGAGTTACTATTATCATCATCATCAAGGGAACAATGTTGACGTGGCCAAACTGTACCCGAGTGTTAGTAGGGCATAGGTCAAACTGACTAGGAGAGACTATGTTCTCAAATTCTTAGAGGTTGTGTTAGTTTCTCTCTGTTTTCATGTAACCAACTTGGCAGAAAGTATTCTCAGTATTATTAATTATAATTTACAATACCAGTTCCATTCAGTATTATATCGCTTGTCATTTACCCGTTTATACCAGATCTATAACAGGTTTCCTTTTACTTAATTTGAAGTTTTAAAAGGGTGGTTTATCATTTTCTAAGCAAAAAAGTTCCTTTATCATTCTAAACAACAAAAAGGTTGAACCTTAAGCGATTGTTCATCCAAAACTGTGAAAAAAATGGCCATTTTTTTAAATTCAATTTTCATTGTATCTTCACTTCAGAATTGTGGTGCAATTCTGATCTCATTAAATTGTAAACCAAAATTCTTCTATTCATTTCTACTAGCTAAAATGACATCCAAATTCTAAAATAAGTCCAAAATGGCACCAGAATTTCATAAAAGAACAAATTTTCACGGTTTTGGACCGAAAATCACTAAAGGTTCAATGTTATTTTCGTTTTGAAAGATAAAGGATATTTTTTATCTAAAAATGAAATGACTTGTTTGAACTTTAAATTAAGTTACAGGACTTCTGGTGTTTGCTATGTTAATGTCATTAAAATGTGACATCAAGTATTACTTATCTATATTATGGCGGTGTTTAAGTATAATTCGTGCAAAACTAGAAAGAAATACAACAATACTTCTAAATGTCCAACCTTGCCAGATCCGGAGCAATTTGAACATCTCTCGGTTTTTGGTGGTGATAAAGGCTGATCTCCACCATTGAAGGAGGATACCGGTTCAATCAGGACAAGTGCTCCCGTGTTTGAACATCGAGCACATGCAAGATATCCTATCAAGCCAAAAGTATAATAGAAATGTCAACTTTCTTGTAGTTAAATTCAACAGATGAAGTTTTAAAATCTTTAGAGTATTTCACAATATTTCAAATAGTAGCAGACAGTTTTTGCTTGCCCATCTCCTCCTTAACAGTTGAAAGCAGTAACAATTTCCATCAAGAAAGGGACAAAAAAAAAATGCCAAAATGGTTCAATTCCACCATTTAGAAATTTGAATCCTAAAATGTAGATCTCAGAAGTGGTTTTTGAAGTCTTACCAGTACCAAGGCAGTATTTGCATCTTTTCTGTTCCTGCTGTTTTACATTGTTTATCTCAACAACCATTAATGCAGAGATTACTCCAACAGCTCCACCAGAGAATGATGCTACAATAGGATCAACCTGACTACAATTTCCAACATAATTTAGTTATTATTATTGGAAAGTCAGAACAATAAATAGAATGCACTGATATTCATTCCATGATTAATGATTTGACACCAATAGAATATCCCTCTAGAGACATAATTTGCAGCTTTTATTATTGATAGAACTTCAAATTTTGAGACTACATGACTATTGTTTTACATTGCTTCCTCTGCGAAGAATAAGTAAATAGGTGACAACAATCAGGAAATGGACGCTACCTCAACTGCATAGGCAGATGCATATTTTGAATAAAATCTGCATAAGATGTGCCACCTATTCCAAGCTTAAGCTCCAACTGAGAAATTAGACGAGTATGAGACGAGTTTGAATGATTGAAAATGCTTACTAAATGCTACAAAAGATGGATATAAAAAGTAAATGTGTACATTGTAGTACTCTTTTTGAGGTAGCATGATCAAAAGGAACATATAATTAAAAACGAAAATTATAGTATCCAACAATTTGCAGTACTTCCTAAGCCTTATCAATAAGAATACTATCATTGCTAAGAATATAGTTAAGGAGAGTGCTTTTAGGTTAAGCAAATATTACTGGCAATGTACCCAAGTAAAAGGATTGGCCAGCAACAGCAATAGCATAGGGCCTGCTCAAACATTGAACAATTCTGATTTTCGAGTAATTAGTGAATTATTGTAATTTTTGTCTCGCAGTCCCTCTCTCTCTTCTCTTGTGTTGTCAATCATGAATAGTGGTTTGTTCAAGTTCTCCTACTCATCAGTGCTAAAACACCGATATAGCCTCTATTTGACAACGATTTGTTCAAATTCCGCTACAATATAGATTATAACGACCCGCCGCTATTTGACAACATTTCTCTCTCCTTGAAAAGTCAATTGTTATTTCATTAATGACTGACATTCTTCTTTTTATTTCTTACTGATGATAGCCATTAATGAAGTAGAATATGAAATGGTGCATTTTTTGCACCAGTACAAAAGAGTCGAATTCACATCGAGGATAACGTTTCATAAAGTAAGAGTAAATATAGTCAATTGCTTCCGAGAAATTTAATCCAAAGAAAATTGCATAGGAAACTACACAAGCTTCAAAACACAAAAATAAGTGATATAATACTTATAGTTGATAATATGAGAAAAACCAAAAAGGGTACCGCCAGAAAATGCAAAGTAAAACAGACAAATAAATCTTACACTCGGAGCAAGGAGACCACCAAAAAGAATTATCCCGCTAATAAGAGAAAAACAGGTTGCATAATACTGCCTGAGGTTTGCTGAAGTCTGCAGATAACACATGTAGTTGATTACCACTTGCCAAGCACTTTAAATTAAAAGTAAATTCTTTATAATCATAATTCAGAATCAGTCACGTGAAACTTACCAAAGGAGGCAAGAATGGAATGAATGATGGGAAATTAGGAAGTTCATTCTCTTGCTCTTCTTTAAAAATTCCAAGTTCAGCATTTTTAATTCTTTGCTGTATTCTAAGCCTACGAACCTACAAAATAACAAGAGTATATTGTTGATAAGAAAAGGGTACCCCACATAGTAAAATGCATAAATGGTAATTTGAATTTTCAACAGGTTCTTTGTATTAAACTTGGAAAGTCAATGAAAAAAAAAATGAATCAAGATAATCTTAATAATTGACAGAATCATAGCCGAAAAATCCATCTCAATTTTATGTATACATGAGCAGAGCAACCATAAGAAATAAAATCAAACTGTAGAACACTATCTCGCAGAATTGTTCATTGTAAGATTTTCATTTTTTAATACGACTCCTACAAGCAACAGTGATCTTAACTGAAAATGTCTACTGTAATAGATAAAAGTCTAAAACCATAAACCCCCAGTGTGATTATATACAATTATACTGAAAGAAGTCAATAGTTGTTCTGGACTGAGCCAAGGCCCATTTGGATTGGATTCTCATGCCAAAATATAATATCACACACATAATATCCCTCCGAGAATCATCATCATATGATCGTGATTAGACGACAATCCGCTTATCAAGGCAAGAATTGTGCGTCTTCTCAACATACTCAATGGATCTTCCCTCCAATTCTTCTAAAGAGCTCTACTATATAAGGACCTCCTTCAGGAGCAAGGTACACATCATTCTTACTACCTCGCTCACCTAAATCTTCAACTGACTTGAGCATCAGAATGCTAGCAGGTATACCATCCCCGCCAGAGATCAATCATCACCCTCCTCCACTACGTTCTGTCATCACCAACCATCATTTAAGTTCCACTTTAGATCATTGGCATTTTATGCGGGAAACTTTCCTCGGTCAAATGAGTTTCCACTTCCCTTGCCACCAATCATTCCTTCATCTTCAATTTTTTTTTTTTACATGCAATTTCCAACCATCGTCCATTCAATGTTAAATTCCTTTTTCTAGGACTCTATATATCTAACCTTCATCTTCCTACATACAAGCTATGATAAACCAAAACTCATGTGAAACATCATCATTATTGTTCTTTCCTCGGATCTAATTTGATTAACATTTTGCAATTACAAACATTATTTTGATATACTTTTTGCAATTATAGTTCATAGGGGAAGTGTCCCTAGTAATTCCGAGTTTTAGGTAAGTAAAGTCTGATAAAAAATTGTTTCACCAGGAATCGAACGAGTTATCATTTTGGCCTATTGTTAATGTATACAATCCAGGACTAAAATGACTATTTACTAGTTATTTAGCATTAGCATAACAACATGTAGCTATATGAAGAAACATCAAGTATCATCACCTCTTCCATATGTAAAAAAATCTTATTCCTTCGACTCCGAATATTATCCTGAATTTCTTGAAGTTCCATCTTAGCAAAATCTTGTACAGTTTCAGGTCCTTCTATAATACAGAACCTGCGTTCAAAACAATGAAAAATCTCATTTTTAAAACAGGAGGTGTATTTCATAAAAAAGGGGGTGTAGAAAGAAGAATACCCAGTAGCAGAGTTTTTATCAGTGGTATCAGAAGAATCAATAGAAGATGCAAAAGAAGAAGAGTCTGATTCAAGTGCCATGACACGCCACCTCTTATTGAAACTGTTTTTGTTATTTAGATGAATGAATCTTTTGGTGTTGTTTAGTTGAAGACATGTTGTGGACCCACCAACTACACCCAAACACAACATCTTCTTCTTTTTTCGACTCTCAACTTAAAAAGATTGAAAAAAAGTTGAAATTGGATCGAAAATTTAGGTGGTTGTTGTTGATGGCAAGTTTGAGAATGGAGGTGTGAAAATGGATTGGACAAATTGGTGGGGTATTGTTTTAATCAAATAAAATGACATGAAATAAAATAGATATGTTATTTTTGGAAAGGGTATTTTTAGTGGAGTTGAGACGGTTGCCTAAGTTTTGATTCCATTGCTAAATGACAAAGTTTCACTAAAAAACAACAACCGAAGTGGATTAAAAGATATATTGTGGTTGGATTTGTGGATGGCTCACACACTTTTGTCCTTTTTTTCAATAAAAGTTTATCGTAAACTTTTAGAATATTAGTAACTTGTGTTTTAAGGACACATGATAGTAAAATTTAAAGTGAAAGTTCATATCGTTATGATATTGGGTCAATTCGAGGTTTAAACTCCGACCACCAAAATAAATTGAAAGTTTTGCATTGAAAAACGAAAAATATTTGAACTTTTAAAAAGTTGAATAAATGGTTTTTAAGACGATTATTCTATTGAGTTCTTTTTTTCATATATGCCTATAGCACATGTTAACAATAATAGACAAACTAGGGTGTATACCCGTGGTGCACGAGGAAAAATTGTTTGAATTAAATTAGATTTAAAATATTTTATCATACATTTAACAATTTGAAGCGTCATCTTTCATAAAGTCATAAACAAAAAGCGCATTATAGCATAGCAACATCACATATACTTCCTAACATCAAGTCCAAAATTCCATCCTCATGTCTATCTAATTATCAAAAAGTAGAAGGTACTTTTTTACTACTTATTCAATACATAATAGAAATGCGATTCCTTTCTTAAAGGAATTTAGATAATATCCATTTTCGCTCCTGAATGCAATGTTTGAAAGTTTGACATCATTCTCCACTCCATAGTCTTTCATCTCACATGTATCAAATATTTGCGCCCTGCATATCAAACAATATTAATCACTTGATTGAGAGAGAGAGAGAGATAAAGAACTAATATAGACCTGCGATACCTCAAACAAAAGCAAAACCAAGCAACTAATAGCAATCCAAATTTTCTACTAAATTGATGGATTATATCACATTGAACTTTGAAGAAAATTTATATACAGAATTGAAAAAAAAAATTAAATGAGTTCACCAATTGTGAGAAATGAAATAATTAAATACTTTTTTCTATTAAAAAAACTATTTTTAGGCAATACTAAAATCACAAAAACCAAAAGAAGCACGCAAGGGCCTGAAAATAAGGAGAAAAACCATCTTATCACCCACATTAGTAGCATTTGTCTATATTTCTTTTTCATCACATAGTGTAAGGAAAACAAACAACATTTCCTATGTAGCTATTAACGCTATCCCATTTCCTATGTCTCACAAAGAGAGATTGAATAAAAAAATAATTTAAATAAAAAATAAAACAATTAAAAGATAATTAAGGAAACATTACTACTAATAGCAATTATAAAAATAGTAAACACATTCATTTGCTGACAAACGGCAAACTTGCCAAAATATTAAGCTTGCTATATTATTATCTATAGATACCCTTGAAATTGTAAAAACTTGCAATTACCCTCTTGAAATTTGAGAAAAAGCAAAAACCTTCATAAATTGTCAAACATCAGTCAATTTAGCCCTCCATTAGTCAATATATGTAGTCATTGATTGCCTATGTGAAACTATCATGTGGTCAGACATGTCATGTCATGTCATAGGTGGATGTTTGCCTTTTTTCAAATTTTTCTTTTTGAAAGAAAAAATATATGGAATTTTTTTGTGAGCAAATACCCCCTCTAAAATTTTATACTTGAGTGCAAAATGCCCCTAAAGTTGATAATAATCAAGCAAATTGGTCCCTCTAACAAACAATTTTTCTTGTGCTTTCTTGAAAGATTTTTCTTTTATACACACATGGGCACATATATTTGCCATTAAAAACAAGGCTTAATTGCACTTTTGACCCCCTAAGTTTCCCAAAGTTGTGATTTTGGCCCCCTAAAAAAAACAACTCTTTTCAAGCCCCCTAAGTTTACTTTATGTTGCAATTTTGGCCCCCCACGCCAATTTTGACCCAGTCAACGGACACGTGTGTAAATTTTTTATTTTTTTTATTTTTTTTTAATTTAAAAAAATAAAAAAAATATTTTTGTAATTATAAAAAAAATGTTTTTTTTAATTACAAAAATAAAAAGTTTTTTTAAAAAAAATGGTTTTCTTTTAGTTACAAAAATATTTTTGTAACTAAAAAAAACAATCTTGATGTAGTGTTCCGCCAGCCACTCCCAAAAGCTTCTGAGCTGGTACCATCTTCATTCCTTTGATTATTTTGAATATTTCCATCGACATCAAGTCGATGCTTGCTGCTAATTCGCATAAAGCGTCCCCAAGAAACACACCATTGATTGAGATTGGAACATTGAAAGTTCCAGGATCCTTAATCTTGATGTAACTCTCAACTTTAGTGTTGGCATGGTCTCTGGCTAAGGATATCCATTCTAATGTTGTTGGCTGCTTCTTAAGTTTCACAAGTTCTTGTAACATTTGCATGCAACAAGGATTCTGCTCCAGCATTTCATTTGTCAGCATTTCCACCTTTAACCTCATAAGCTTTTGCAAGAATTGCTCGAAACTTCCTATTTGACCATGATCTAGTCGTGCTGTGGAGTTCACTTTTCCTATGAGAGCATCAGTACTCTCTTTTTCAAAGGCTTAGTACCCTTGGTTGTGAAAGCTTCAGTACCTTCGTCTTCACTTGGGTCTTCCTCGACTTCGTCCCTGTTCATGGTCAAAGTCTTCCCAATTCCATATCGAGTGTTATTTGTTGTGTTAGGTTGATTCACTGTCCTATCTGATTCTTGCGGGTAGTTTGGTAATCCATACTAATAGTAACTGTTGATGTAATGACAACCATGTTCTTCTGGTCTTCCTCCTTAGGTCCAAGATGATACTCTGGTGTCCTTTGATCAGGACTCCAAGGATATCGTGAGATGAACTGTTCTCCATTGACATCTTTGATATCAGCTGTTATCTTGGTACAATAAAACAACAAGTTCGTATTCTAGCCAAAGATTATGATAATTGCTTTATTAACTGGATTTTAGTTGCTTTATTATTAATCCTATGATTAATGCCCTAAGTTTCTAGACTCGATTAACTCCTAATATATAAATGTTATGCAGAGTCGATCTAAATTAACTATTATAGTTATTTCCTAATGTTACTATTAAAACCTAAATCTAATTAAGACTCTATGACTATTATTAGTAAATGTTGATCCTAATCCTAAATTCAAAATAAAATTGGACTAACTCTTAACCTAATTAAAACTAGGCTCGGCCTAATGTAGATATTATAACAACCGTTAATTTTACCACACCCTCTAAAATGCAATGCAAAATAATAATGTCTTAAACTCCGACTCTAAGAATAAAATTATAAAATAAAATGAGGTTAGTTCCTAAATGGGAAAAACAAAAAGAAAAGAAAAACGGTTAGTACTAAATGGAAATAATAAACTAAATGCAAACAAAAAAAAAAAGCTTGTTAGTACGACTAAATAGCTAAATGGTAAAATATATGACTGAAAAATAAAGATAGAAATAAGTAATTTGAATCGCTTAGTCGAAAATATCAACAATTCCCAGCAACGGAGTCAAAAACTTGATGTAGAGGATTAGGAAAGTGTACCAAATTGTTACCAAGTAATAAAGTGATAAGTAGATTATCGTATCCACAGGGATTGTCATTTCATCCAAACAATTCGTGTTACTTATTTTAAGTTGACGATAAAAAATAAAAGAGAAGGGTTGGACATTTGCAATTTTTATCTGTTTGCAACAGAATAATTACATTTTTTTGGTTGCAGAAAAATAAGCAGTGGTTAGGATTCTTCGAATCCCCCTATTTATATTGTTGGATATTAAATAATAGTAATGTCGCGTTCATTTATCTTACGTAGACTATACAAGTGATGAGGTCATTGAGACGTTACTAACCTAATCGACCGATGATGATTCTTACGTGTGGGGTATATACTTCTTAGTTGACTAGGTATATCCCTCCAATGTTTGGTTGCACCTGCTAGTCACACGGTGATCCTTATGTGTGGGGTCTTACCACCTCAAAGGTAATTAAAAGCATAGACTTAAATTGACTTTCCAAAATTTCCAAAGGCATAATTGGTCACACTAAGGTTATACATGTGCTACTGTATAGGTTTATTAATCCTATTGGATTACGCCACCTTCGTAAGGATTATTAGTGTGGGTCCTGGTCAATGTTCATGTAGGCCTACCCATCTATGAATCTTAGGACACTCATAGCACTCTCTCTCTCTCTCTCTCTCTCTCTCTCTCTCTCTCTCAGTAGTTCTACAAACGAGCAGCCTTAGCAGTGTCTACCTTACCAAGTGTTTAAGAGACTGGTTTTAATAGGCTACAACTTATTTCCTTTAAGCAAACACTTTTTTTCTTAATTATTAACTAGTTACCTCCTAGGTTCAGCAAATTTTACTCAATATTAGTTATTTCACCTCCTAAGTACTTACTACCAGGGTCAACTCGCTTTCGGTATCTTTCGCTAGTTATAACTAATTACTTCCTAGACAGATAGATATTAGTATCAAGATATAAGCATCAGGATAGTACTATTAGTATTAGGCCTTGTCACAACCTAAGTATCTAATCTAGGGTTTCACTATTACAGAAATAAACTAAATTCCTAATAAAACTTAATAGCGAACAAAATATAAATAAATATCCAACAAAAATAAATAGAGATTCATATTTGAACTCTAACCTAAAAAGAATTAGTTACACATGGTAACTAAAAAAAATCACTAAAGATAAAAACATACCGTAGAATATCAAGGAGAAATTAAAAACTCCTCTGAAGCTCTAGAATTGCCTTCCCCTTGAACTGTCACAATTATGAACGAGAATTTTTGAATGAGGAAGTCTGGTATTTATAGTGAGAGTTTGATGGTCGGATATGGCAAGTGTACCAAATCGTTTACCAAGTAAAAAAGTGATAAATAGAGTGTCGTATCCACATGGATTGTCGTTTCGTCCAATTAACTCGTGTTACTTATTTTTATAAGTTTGACGATATAAAAGTAAGGGTTAGAAAGTCTTGCAATTTTTATATGTTTGCAACAGAGAAAGTTTACCATATTTTGGTTTGCCCTAAAAACACGGGCTTTACCCACAAAAAGCAGGAAAAGACGCTTGTGCCCCTCACATTTTGGATGCTCGGGGCACATGCACCATGCTCTAGGCGCATGGGTATGTAGCAAAACCCATGCTCTAGGCGAGTGTGCACGCTCTAGGAGCATGGTAAGTTTTTGCCATGCTCTAGGCGCACGGTATGCTTCTTGCGCCTAGTTTCTCCGATTTTCTGTCGTTTTAGGTCTTCGTATTCAAATAATTTGCCTCGAGACTTTGGATCATAATTCCTCCCATTGTAAAGTCTCATGAGGCCTCTTGAATCTTCGTTATTTGTCTTCCCAAAGTCTTCACAAATCTTCGGTTGTTCTGGACTTGCCGATTTGCATGATTTCTTCGTTAATTACTTCAAAAAACCCCTGAAATTTCTATGTTTCGGGAAAACTAGAATTACATGCTCAAATATAGAAAACATTACAAAAGTCCCGATATCATGCTAAGAAAACATGCTAAGAATAACGTAAAATGACCTGTCATCCGTTTGTTCCAATTCAAGCCAAATGGAGATGAATGTGTAATTAAGGATTTGGTTATGCTTGTGTATAATGTGTAGAAGCAAGAATATCAAAGAAGGAATAGAATTTAGAGCATGAGTGTTTTATTCACTAGAAGTAATCGAAGCTAGAGCATGGGTGTTTTATTCATTAGAAGCATAAGCCAAAATTAGGAATTAAAGTTGAAGATATATGCAAGAAGGTTGTAACAAGAGATACTTATTTGTATTTAGGAAAAACTTTGGGTTTGCTAGCTTGATGATGGAGCTTCGTTAAGGTTCAAGGAATCAAGAGGTTCATATGTTGATGTTAAGGAGATGGTTGGCGATAAAGTGATGCATATGGTGAGTTCCCTAGTTTAGCTACCACCTTTGGGTGCTTGTGTGAATTTGTGAGGAATTATGAACTTAGATATGGATTTTTTTATAATTTCACTTTACCCACAAATTACACAAGTTGTGCTATGTTTGTTATTGATTTGTCAAGCTAAATGTAGCATTTTCTGTTTTGGACTAGAAGTATAAGCAATTTTGTGAGGTTGTTGATGCTCGGATATGGCAAGCGTACCAAATCATTTACCAAGTAATAAAGTGATAAGTAGAGTATCGTATCCACATGGATTGTCGTTTCGTCCAAACAATTTGTGTTACTTATTTTTGTAAGTTTGACGATATAAAAGTTAAGGGTTAAAAAGCTTGCAATTATTATCTATTTGCAACATAGCAACTTTACCTATTTTTGGTTACAGAAAAGTAAGTAGCGGTTAGGATTCTTCGGATCCCCTCTTTTTATATTATTGGATATTAAATAACAGTAATGTCAGGTTTATTTATCTTAGGTAGACTATACAAGTGATGAGGCCGTTGGGACGTTTCTAAACTAGTCAGTCATCAAGTTGATCCTGTTGATCACACGGTGATCCTTACGTGCGGGGTCTTACTCTCCTAGTTGATTATAGGTCTATCCCTCTGATGGATAACTACACTTGTTGATCGCACGACGACCCTTACGTGCAGGGTCTTGCTAATTCGAAGGTAATTAAAACATAAACTTAAATTGGAATTCCACTTTTCCTAAGGCAATGAAGGCCAATGTTCCATTTGTTCAGTCCATCTATGAATCTTAGGACACTCATAGCACACCCTCTGTACGCTCTTAGTAGTTCTTAAAATCGGTCGCCCTATCTCGTCTACCTTACTAAGGGTTTCAAGAGAATGGTTCAGTAAAGTTTTATTCTCTAGAGACGCTTGTTTCCCTAATTACTAACCAGTTACTGTTGGAACAAAGGATGTTTCGCAAAATCACCTTCTAAGTTTTAATGATTTTCTCACCTTCAGTTACATCATAGGTTCAGTAGAGTTACTACTCAGTCTTAGTAATGTCACCTCCTAAGTACTTACTACTAGGGTCAACTCTCTTTAGGTATCTTTCTCTAGTTAATATTAGGACATGTCACAACCTAAGTACCTAATCTAGAGTTACGCTCCTTTGAAATAAATGACTAAATCAGGAACTTAATAGCAAACAAAAAACAAATAAAATAAACGACATTATTTAAAATAAATAACCAAATCTTAGAACTCTAACTTAAAAAGATTTAGTTACACATGGTAACTAAAACAAATTACTAAAGATAAAAACATACCCTAGAAAATGAAGGAGAAGATATAAACTCTCTCGATGCTCCAAAGTTTTCTTCCTCTTGAACTGTCACAGTTCTGAACGAGAATTTCTGAATGAGGAAGGCAGGTATTTATAGTGAGAGTTTATACCTGGCTTTTGGCTAAAAGTGTGGGCTTTACCCAACACAGAAGCAGGAAAAGACAATTGCGCCCCACATTTTTGCATGCATGGGGTGCATTCTAGATGCACGGGGCGCATGTGAGTGCTCCAAAATGCATGCCCTAGGCGCATTGAAAATGCCCTAGGCGCATGGTTTGGAAAATCCATGCCTTGGGCATTTTTTTATGCCCTAGGCGCATAACATCTGTTTTCTGGGCCCAATTCTCGGATTTTCCGTCGTTTTAGGTCTTCGTCTTCAAATAACTTGCCTCAGAACTTTTGGAACACAATTCCTCCCATTTGTAAGTCTCCTGAGGCCTCTAGAGTCTTCATTCATGGTTTTCCTAAGTCGTCACAATTCCTCAGATGTTCTTGATTTGCCGATTTGCATGATTTCTTCATGAATTACTTCAAAACCCCCACTAAAATTGCTATGTTTCGGGAAAACTAGAATTACAGACTCAAATATAGAAAACATTACAAAAGTCCTGAAATCATAGGCAATTTTTCTAATACTCCTCCTTTTTTGCTGCTAAAACCTACTGAAAATAACTGAAAAAACATGCTAAGAATAATGTAAGATGACCTGTCATCAGTTTTTGTGGAAATAATGGCTTAAAATTAAGTTGATAAGCTGATTTTGACATAGTATTATCAATTACATCCCCTGTGTAATCTATTACACATATATTTTGTTGCTGAAAATGAGTTTTTTTTAAATTGTGTAATCGATTACACCCTTACTGTAATCGATTACACCCCTCTGAAAAGTCAAAATTTGCTTAACAACTTCTAAATTTTGCACCTTTTGCCTCTAAAATGATTATGGGGTTATTTAATACTTCTTGAGGATTATTTTTAAGGACAAATCAACCACTAAACATATCTATGACTTGCGATGAAATTCAAGAGTGTAAAGATGTTATGGGATAGGAATTTATATGTACGAGAATGATTAATAAACCCTTTTTAGGAATGACATATGATAACGATATGTCTAGAACCTGAAATAGGTAAGCATGAATAAGATACATAATCAAACAAGTATGTGAAAGTATAAGATATATGTTTAGACTGTTGGAACAAGGGTGTTTCACAAGTCACCTATTGAGTTTTGACAATAACAAGGTATTAAAAATAATCAATTGGATATGCTAAACAATTTGTTCAAGTGTGCAGGATCCATAATCAAAGTACTATTCTTAGAGATTCTGATTGAACAAATTCAAGAGCAAAGGAATTTAATTGAAGCTTAAAGCATCTGGAAGAATGAGTCTGAAGAACTGCGTCTGAAGAACTGCGTCTGAAGAAGAGCTCCTGAAGACACGTCATCAGAAGCAAGAACATCAGAAGCGCTGGACATCAGAAGCATATCTCGCCAGAAGCTACTTCACCAGAGTT
>Ga0228710_1006339_pt1 | contig 17987 bp, 3 predicted proteins | sample MedpolnodulmetaG_FD_177995 | JGI IMG/M metagenome (GOLD analysis project Ga0228710, IMG submission 177995) | Root nodule microbial communities from Medicago polymorpha collected in Santa Monica, California, United States - pink nodules | ecosystem: Host-associated > Plants > Roots > Nodule...
ATTCTTAATTTTTTTTTTTTTTTTTTTTTTTTTTTTAGCCGAGGTTTTTGCATAATCACATTCAAAATGACAGTTATATCGTTAATATTTTTTCAGTCGATGATAAAGTTAATATAGTCATTAAGATGACTAATGATATGATTTCATTGTCGATGTTTTATATGCTGCTATTAGCCAAAATAATAGAAGTTGTATAGTTAGTGCGCACTATATGTTATGTTTGTTAGTCCTTCAAAAAAAAAATGTTATGTTTGTTAGTGTGCACTCTTAGTTATATGGTATAACTTATTCGTTGGTTGGACCCGTACATCGCATGGGTCGATGTTCTAGTTTATCATATATTGCCTCATTATCATAGCTATCACACGGATCCTTTAACGCGGAAGAACCCGATCTTAAGCTTTACTCTCAAGTAAAAACAAAATCTGCTTCTACAGTGAGTTGGAGTTTTTGAAGGAGTGAAAAGGGGGATGAACGGATTTGGGCCTACAAAGGGAGGTATTTGTGTCTTTTGGGAAAGGGGGCAAATAACCTAGCAAATAATTTAGATTATTCAAAAGATCCTAGCAAATAATTTGATCCAATTTCATACACATCATCAATATTTTACACGTGAATATTACTAACTATACATTATACACAGACATACACATCAGCAATATATCAACCATTATGTGTATAAGTAAGCGTAGGGACTAGACTAATATGTTAGTCGATCCCTTATGATTGTAAGAATTATTTTAGACCTTTCTTTATGTGATGGACTATTTGGGGTCGTCATGAAGTTTTTCTTTTTGTTAGGGACTTAATTAGGATTTAGGAGTACTTACCCTAAAATGTTATACAATTTGTTGATTTTGTTAACATTTAACACATGCTAATTTTGATGCTTAACTAGTACATGGTACGCTAAAAAGATAATGCCGGTAATGATGTTAGATTTTTACAATGAAAAAGTGAACCTGAGTTTGCAGGTATAGTGCAACACTAACTTCATTGGATGATTAGATTCTACGCTCGGTATTCTAAAAAAGACATTTCAGTTTTACTGTTTCTGAACCTCACAGTGTTCAGTTCAGAGACAACAGTGATTCTAAACATTGGCATTGGATTTGGACCATCAGATTTGCTTCAAACTAATTAAATCCAATCCACCATCAGTACTGTGCATACCTATCTGTATTCGTGTATATGAACGTGTGTGGTGTGGAATTCAGCAAAAATATATATAAATAAAAACAACAAATATGTAGTATAGTATTTCATGCACACCATGACACCAAAGACTTGCAATTGAGATAGTGCATATGCAAGTCTTTGTAAAAAAAATCTAATAGGGAAATTGAACATCAAAAAAGTAGGTTGTTATACATCTAACTGAAAGAGAAAGTTAATTAAAGTAGTCCATAAAAAATAAAAAAATAAAAAGACAAACTAAGAATATAGAATTATCTCACATTCTCACTCCATCAAAGGAAGAAAAAAAAAAACATCATGTGACGATACCATAGAACCATCGCAATCAAAAACATCTTCTACATCATTATCATTGGTGTTGTTGACCGTCCTAGCTGCTTTACTAAATCTATTATTATAACATTATTATTAATATTTTTCATCTTCATCGGGTAAAGTCATGAACGAGGCTTGTTCTATCAGTGACATTAGAGTCTCCAAGAGAGAAATGGAATGCCATTTTCTGAATCATGATTGGTTTCATCAATGAAACGGAACTCGTTAGTCATTGCTGGAGAGAAACACTGCATCTTCTGGTTCTGTGGTTGCACGTACCATGAGTTGTTGTGATGGTGGTGGTTATACATCGAAGCTGACTCCATTACGCCGATAGACGGCGCTGTCGGTGTGCCGGCAGCAGCACTTGCTCTTCTCTCTTCCTTCTTGAATCTGATCCCACATGCATTGCATAGTGACTGTAATTCCATTCAAATAAAATGTTATATTTCATGTTGCTATTTGGAATGTATATAGTTATATATTTAGAGTATTTTTTTTTTACCTTTGGGCCTCGTGGGCCGTTCCTCCAAAGCGGTGTGGAGGTGGTGTCACAGTTTGCACATCTACGAGCAAGAAGAGAATCATTGTTGGAGTTGTTGTTATTATTGGTACTTGCACGTGTTGCCTTTGTTTGAGACTGAGTACAGTTGTACTGTTTAGGTGTTAACAAATCCCAACAGAAATTTTTGACAGAACGACGTTCATGATGTCGGCTTCTTTTCTCTTCATCTTCAGTGAAACGAGTGGATGGTGTTCCAAGTGAAAGAGTACAATCAACAGAAGAAGAAGATGAAGAATTAGGAGTAAAGCAATAGGTTTCAGGTTCATCATAAGGTGTAGAGAATAACATTGAGAATGAGTTGTTTTGTCCATGAAACATACCACATGAACAGTGTCCCATCACGTGTTGCCCTTGAGATGAACGATGCATCATTGTTTGTGAAAAAGAGTAATGAATGAAAATGAATGATTTGAAGGGGTTTTTAGAGTAGAGTAGAGTAGAGTGAATGGTAATAATAAAAGGTTTGAAATATGAGAAGAGATAATTGTCTTGTAGTGTTTGAAGATAATAAAATGTCGAAATACTAGTCAGCACCTGCAGTCCACGTTGTCGTGAATTGCAAATGGAGACATGTACATACAAATACAAAATATATATAGTAAAGGAGATAAATTATAGAGCAGAAGAGGGAGGGAGGGACCCAATCAAATAAATGAAATGAAGGTTAAGTCAGGGAGTGAGTGTGATTGTAGGGTATGTAGTAATGTAAGCAAGTGTTTGAGTTTCGATTATATCTCCGCAGAATTACTACTGTTTATGACACCCTTCATGTATGATTTTGATTTCTTCTTGCATAATGCACAGTTTCAATTTATACTAGTAGAAAGAAAAAGATAAAGAGAGGGTTGTGTTGTGTTGTGTTGTGTTGTGTAATGTGTAAGTATGATGGGTTGGTCAAAAGAGGGCACGTGACTAGAGGGAACGGTCTTCAAGGGATCTATCTGCAAGGTTTTTCTCCGATCACGAGGCTTTATTAGTGTCTCAAAAACCTCTGTCCGTATCCGTATCTCTGCCTCACTCTGTCACTGCCACCCTCCCAAGGAAAATGGAATAGTTTTCCCTCCTTTCCCTAACCTTATTCTCACGCTCCTATCTCATACATTCACTCTCACGCTCTAATCCCAATAATGCTTATTTACATTACATTCTCTATGCATGCTATTTGAATAAGGATGATATCAACCGCTATCCCGCGACACCGGTTAAAGAAGTCAAAAAAGACAAATTTTAAGTTGAAAATATTTTTTTTTTTATACTTGAAATCGGCTTCACAAGTTCAAATGCAATACTATTATATTTGTTTCTTTAACCGATATACTGAAACAGTGAATAAGACAACTAAATATTTAAATGTGACACTTAATCATTCCATTTTTTTTCTCCAAACAACAAATCAAACCAAATCGAATGACCCAAAAGTGCTTAAATTAGATGACACATGTTTCTTTTAGTTTAACCAAGGTGTTGGGTTTGAATATAGTCTTAGACATGCAACATCGTTAAAATTCTAGATGAGAGATTTTCGCTCATTTGAATTACACACAATTCGAAGAATTAGTCTTTGCAGTTGCCCACACGAAAGATATCCCATTAAAAAAAACTAAATTGATGGTTTTTTTTTCCTCCAAAGACCGATAACTTACACACCTACTCACATAAAATATAAGGTTTTTGTAAGACTTAATGATTTTTTACAGAGTTTTCCTTCGATATAAACCCATAGAGATAAAAGGATTTTATTATGCTTGATGTTTTCTTTTTACTATGAGCTTTCATTTGATAAGCGGTTGAAGTTGAACTTGATTTATTGCATGCGATTCAGCCTCTCTATACAAACAAAAAACGACACATAGCCATGAAAATGATAGTAAACTTTCACCCCAAAAAAATGATAGTGATGAGGGTGCCAAAATAAGTGTGATGGATATGCCAATGACTTACCGTAATTCAAATTCACCATTAGTCACATAGCATGAAAAAATAAATATTTGTGTTTGCCACACACATGATTAACGAGAGTGTGGGATGTGCCAAATTAATGGCCAATGGGAAGTATCTTTTATGTACATGAGATTTCAACATAACAATGACCACTCCTAAAACATCCCCTCCGTTAGTAGTTATAATAGACCATCGCATCCAATCCAACAGCAACAAACAATCACAACAACAACCAGTTTTTTCTTCTACCTATGGCCACTCGTACAATGGGAATCACGTGAATGAATCTAAGCCAAGCTCGTCATGATAGTAACCTCGTGCCTGGAATCTAAAACCCATCACAACTTTGCTTTTTTGGAGCAGTTGCTTATGCGAGAACAGTGTCGTGCCAGTACGTGGTAGTATAATACAAGAATGCTTTTAAAAGTTAGTTCATAAATTCTAGAGTGAAAACTCAATGTCATTCTTGTCAAATATCTAGAGTGAAAACTCAAAGTGATTCTTGACGATAATATGTGCCTGAAGAAATTAAATTAGACGTAAGAAAGGTAATTGGTACCCTTTGGACAGTGTACTATATAGTGCACATCTTTATATCCGTGTTTATAAAAAATCTCCATACCCAAGCTCATATGTTATGGACAACAAATTTGGTGTACGTTTCCGTAACCTATTACATAAAATTATAAGAGCAGTGTTATTCCTCCCGAAAAAAATCATCCCGAGACCATCCCAAAAAGCGCTTAGCCAATTGAATTTAGTTATTTCCAGAAAACACGGGAGGCATGGCATGCAATTAATGAAAGGTATTAAGTAAAAAAGAATTTGGGAAATCCTCGCTCGTTATATTGTCGTTATAACTAGCAATTTCCAAATTATAATTATAGTGTATAATGTGCGGGCATGGGTCGGGTTGGACACTAGAGTGTCCGCACCCGCGTCCATACCGTTTAAAATTTGTGGGTAATTACCCAAGTTCAGGTTCATATCCAACAATATGGGTATTTACCCGTCCATTGTGATTTTTTTGCGGGTACCCATTAAACTTAGGTTCAATTATCATCCTAATTAGATGTGACAATGTTTAATCGGGACGAAGTTGTTTCCATTTTTTCTAAGACTAAAAATTAATTATTACTCTTTTTTAATGACTAACTTTGGTTTCACGTTCTTGTTTTCTTCTTAAAGTCCACAATAGGTCTTCGCTCTAATTTTAATTACAATCACATTAGTAGATTTTTGAATGTAACTTTTATTTTGACCTCAATCCGCATTTGGAGTCTTGTGTAAATCCCTCGCGATTTTATCTTTTGTAAACGACGTATCAATGGGTTTTCGAGTATGAATGTTGCTTATAAATTATCATTAGCCTTGATTTTTAAGTAATGTGAGACGTCTTTTACGTGCTTAAATAATATCCCACAATTGAGGCTAAGTGGCTAAAGGGTCTCTCTGTTCTCTTGTGTTGTTTAGACCTTCGTTAATGATCCATGTTAGATTTGAGGGCCAAGGTGCGCCTCCCCAGGGCGCCGCCTTAGCCATCTACTAGAGGCAGAACTCGGCCTAAATACCCACATTACTTATGACTTAAGTAACCACAAATCAGGCTCATGATGGGCAATAAATACAACCCTTGAGAGTCTTCTCAAGGCATGACCAATGCAATACAAACTCTAATACGATTATTGTACTTTTGCAAGTACAATTCATGTTAGATTTGAGGTGTCGATCACCGAAGTACATTCATACGAAAAGCATGAGATTCACATCAATTTCATCTAACGAGAGCGTGAATCTTATAAAAGGAATGTTGCTAGAACTTTTCGTATACCAATATTACATGACAGTAGAATCGGAATGTGAACTCTTGTTCTAGTCTTGTGGATGAAAAAAAAATATACTTCCGTACTAAATACAGTCAATCTGATCCTATGATCGAGATTAATTGTCTACAAAATCTATAGATACTTTGTACAAATAACATTATTAATTAAAACAAACTAGTAACTCTAAACATTTTCAAAACAAAATAATTATTACTCTTATTGGCCAACTGTAATAATAATTAAATAAAATTATAGATAGATGATGAGATTTTGATAGATCTTGGATGGCAGTAAGAAAAAGATACAAAGAGAGAAAGTGAAAAAGGTATCTGAGATGGGATACTCTGCAATGATCAAAGCAACGTTGCTTCAAATACTTGGCTTACTGAGGAGTGCCATGTCCACTAGGGAGAGAGGGGTTTCTTTGGGTCAAAGATAGTAGTAGAATAGAACATAGAAAATAACAAAAGTGTAGATAAACTATAGAGTTTTATAAAAAGAAAAACAGAGAGAGAGAAGTACTATACCCCACCACATAATCAATCATAACCAAGCTCAAACAAAAGAAAGTCCTCTGGAATATCGATAATTCGATGGAAAGATTCAAAAACATTCATTCACGGAGAAGAGTAAAGAATCAGATCGTATTGAGATTGATGAAAAAACACAGTTCGACAAACGGGACGACCACCGCTTTTCAAAAGATGCTCTCTATTCCCTTTGTAAACTACGACGATCTAATTTAAACTAGTACAATTCATTCACCCAAGAAACCAATTCACGTTACATTACATTATCAACACTTTTTTTATTAGGTTAAGGTTCATATGTATCTCATTGTCTTGCAGATGGGTCTCATAAATAGTCCTACAATTTACTTCCTTCATCCCTCTTTATAAGACTATTTTGCCGAAAATTAAAAAAATTGATATTTATATTAAAGTTTGTAATTTTAAACAGGTCTTATAATTAAGGAGGGGTAATACATGATAAATCTTAAAAAAGTCGGTATTAGAAATAAAATAACAAATTATTAAAAAGCTAATGTAATAACCTATAAATTAGCTAGGACAGCTACATTCACAACTAATCCTCGCGTGTTAGGGTCAAAAAAGAAATCTAATACAAATCTGTAAGACTAAGAATTTGTGTGAAAATGTGAAGTTAGGGTCTCCGCATTTCTCAAAGAAATGAAGGATTTCTATATGAAGAGATGTAAACACATACAAACTTATAAATATTTAAATATAAATTGATGATAATGAAACTCGCTTGATTACGTGATTTAACTTATTTTTATGTATATCTCTCTTTAAATTAAATTCTTTGTTTCCGAAACGAAAATATTCACTTATTAAGGAACTACATATAATAATTATATCTTAAAATTATGTTTTCAAAAAAAAAAATTTGTCTAACAAGGTTTATTCAAATTCAAGTTCAAAAATTACTTTTTTACAATACAAAATTTTTATTTTAGAATTCTTTAACTTGTGTCTTTAGAGTACAAGTGAAACAAGACCTGAAAAATATGTTGTTCTACTTCATAAGAAATGTAAAAAAAAAAAAAAATTTTTTAACATCCATTCTCTTATAGTATGAAATACATATGAGTCTCACCACTTCATGTGAAACTCAATATACGATATAGAAAACGTATGAGTTCTTTCAATAACAAAGTGACGACTAAAAAAATGCTCATAGCATTCCTCATATGTGCATCATGCCCAGATTTAATGTGGTCACCCGACCCCACTTGCTTATTGTGTTTTTAACCTAAAATTAGATATTTATGCAGTTTGATCTCACTTATATAGAAATATTGTTTTTATATAGTTCATTTACAACACTACGAAAAATTACAAAACTAAGAAGGATCCTAATTATGATTGTTCTAACTTCAAAGAACACTTGTTAAAAAATCAAAAAAAGTTATTTTTTATAATAAAAAAAATTGTTATAATTATTATATCGATAAAAATAACGCTAATTTTTAAAATAAAACTTTCTTTTATGAAATTTTTAACCAATTCTCTTAGAGCATATCGTTAGTAAGATCATAAAACTACTATTATATTTTAAACTACTCTTATATTTGTTGAAAAAGTTATGTGATTGACATTGGTGGTTGAAAAAATAATTAATTAGGGTTATATTTTTAATACTCAGCTAAAAATGGAAAAATATTTTTAAAAAATCAACATTTTAAAGCAATTATAAACATAACTTATATAATTTTTGCACGCTTACGTGATTATATAGTTTTATATAAATTTTTATGATATACTCCCCCCGTCCCGCAATAGATGACTCGTTTGAAAATGTGCAATTTTGACCTAATTTACTTTGACCATATTTTTCTACTAATATACAAAGATAAATAATATCATATAAGATGTCGTTAGATTCGTCTCGATGAATATTTTTAAAATATCAAATTTTTATATTTTTTTCTAATATATTATTCAAGATATTTAAGCTCAAAATTATACAATAGTATGCATAATGGGGTCAGTTGTGTCATGTATTATGGGACGGAGGGAATAACTTTGAAATTTGACCTAACTTATTAAAATTTTTGGATCCATCACTAATGTGATAGTATATCCCAAATTGATAGGTTGAGTCTCACACGCTCTAAGCGTGTTTTGAGATTAGATAGGTTTAAACTAAATAAAATAAACAAACAAACTCTGAAGTGAGAATCTGATAGTGCTAGCAATTATTTCTCAATCTAGGATTTGCTTAAATCATATATCCATTTGATTTTCATTGGATTCAAAAGATACGAGTACTAATGTACAAACCGAAAACGAGGGTGAGCGTGCATGATGCCATTGCTAGTCACCGCCTCACAATACAATTGCAGTTTTGCACGGTCTTATATGTAATGCTCTTGTTAATCATCATGTTACGTGGCTCGTTGGATTTTGTGGGACTCACCTTATATAGTGTTCCATTTTCCCAATGTGTTAGGCCACATAGCCAAAATAATAGCCAAAATAATTGCCAAAATCGTATCTAACCCCTAATCCGATGAAAATCTTAAAATCAATCATTTCAATAATCAACAAGAGTAGTACTCGTAGAGTACATCTACGGGTCATGCTAACAAGTGTTTTTACATGTATTTGTTAAGGATACAAAAATAAAAATAAGTGATAAAATTTAAGTAGGATATGTCACTTTTTAAAGTTTCAATGCATTGAATGCACTATTTCTAAAAAAAAAAATCTTATTTAGACTTCTTAACAAATACTTAAGGAGTATATAAGAGCTCAACCATTGATTAATAAGTCACGTTGATTAATAAGTCATATGATCATCGGTCCAATAACTAGATTAATAATTAGATTGCTGTTTGAACAGCATGATTGAATTACATAAAATTGGTTAACTCAGTTTCTATAGAAAATTTATATAGATATTAAACTAGATATATGAGTCTCTCTAAAAGTAGTGTAAAATTTGAGTCACTCTGTTTAGCCGAGTCAACTAATTTTAACAGATTGTGGTTGAGGTGATGTCTTCCTGATTCAAGTGTACCAAACTGGTTGAATAAGTTGATAAGAACGACAATAGATCTAGTTTTTTGTTGAACTAATGTCAGTCCCGTTTAGTTTTTAAAACATTAAGCTAGCACTCACCCCGGAATAAAATACAACAAAAAATGATTTGAAAAATCAAATGTTAGTGAATATGTTCAAGTGAGGCGGGAGTATCGATGAAGAAATGGACACCAGTGAACTTCTTGTCGGACGTCCTAGATGAAAGGTCGACATTTAGACCAACATATGTTATGGTGTACATATTGATAGGAGGAAAACATTCATGTGTGGACTTGACTGTTTCACCACTTGTGATATTAGGGATCGAGGTTTTATTAGTGGGACATACAACCTTCAACGTCATGTCAAGCAAAGTGGTCAAACAAGAGAAAATGTATTATGACAATCAATATGTTTCTATACCATTTGCGTTTGACACTTTTGGTTTTCTAGTACCAGAGGTTGTTGGCCTTCTACATATAGTTCAAAGGATTATGCATAACAATGTCATGTCTTTTAGGTAAATCAATATTGTGTTTACGGTGATTGATTTTGTCATGTGATGAGAAAGATAGATATAAAAGTCATGACAAAAATAATTTGAAGTTCTACACACAAAAAAAAAAAATTGCTCTTGTCTATGTCTCCTTTAACATATGGAGAAGAAGGAGAAAGAAAAATCAAAGGATCCAAATTCTATAATATCATCAACCAAAATGCTGCACAAAAATAACATATACCAAGATGCCACGTGGGTATCGTGGAAGGATTTCTTATACTGCATGCATGCATGCAAATGTATTTAACAATGTCTAGACATATTTTTATTAGAAATATCATGTGGAGTAGTATAAAACAAACAACACAATTATTACTAAAATAAACTTTGGGAACGAATAAAATTGCATTCCTCAAAAGCAACAACATACAACTGGAATGTTTGTCTTAGTAGGGGTTAGGGATATTTTTATTTTTCCTTTTGGGTTCAAATTAGATCCCATCGAGACCATACACCTTTTTAGCTTGGTAAATTGGGATTTTAGTGGTCCAGGGATTATCTTGTTGACGGGGATATTCTTCTTTGGCATAGCCGGGTAGTGTAAGGCTTTCAAAGTATACCAACATTGAAGAATAGGAATAACAGAAGTAAATAAAAAAGCAAAAATTAAAGTAGTAAACCAAGGGGGGCAAGGACCAACATTTTAGAAAAGGGATGAGAAGAAACCTCTAATAGGGGCATCCTGCCTAAAAAGTTTGCTTATTGTCCGTACCATAACATCTGAGATCACAATCTGTAACCTCTAATTGTCTCCCTCCTCTGGTGTGATCTAAACTTTTTGGTCAAAGGTTTTTAAACATTGTATATAGTAATATATATATGTGCCTTAAAAGAACATTTCTTTATCTTTTCCGGTTTTTAAGTTGTTATTATATTGTCATTTGTCGTTCATGTCAATTGGAGTGATTATGTTTAAAGACTTATACAAATAAGTCTTTTTTTTAGCTTAAGTACTTTGGTTCAGGTGGGTATATATCTTTCAACAATAATTGATTTTTTGTTTGACTAAAAAACAGCTTTTAACATTCAAATTGATAGAGTACGTTGAAAACAAACACAAATTCAACATCGTTAAAGACGAAAAAATGATGAATTTGCAAGCAAACCTGTAGTATCTATATGTTAATAACATAAAACAGCAAAATGCATAACAAAACCAATAAGACTGAAATGCTTATGTTTGTGGATCTGTAAATTGTTGACGTTTAAATTGTTGATTGTATATCTGCAATTGATCAAGGTTAATCTTTCAATTTAAACCAAACAACAAAGCTTTAAGACGAAAAACAAAACATCACTACACTCAAACGACGAATTCATAAAGAAAAATTCAAGGAAAAAGATTAAAACTTAATTTACGTAAAACTACTTATTTAAATTAAAAGAGGTTAAAAGTTTAATCATATGTATGATTTGAGATAAAAAAAAATAAAAAAAATAAAAAAGAACCAAAGTCACACTATCTCGGTGAATAAAAAAAAAGGAAAAGCTTGTGTTTGATTTGTTAAAAAATCAAGGACATGACAGAACAACTTCAGTTGTTCAGTGTTTGATTTGTAAAACTGTTTCAGGTACAGGATAAATTGGAGGCAAGGGACAGGACAAAAACTCATATTTTTGTCCCTCACCAAACCACAGCACAGCTTTTTGTCCCACATACAAGTTGTCTAAAATACCAAAGTAGCATTTCGTCCCCCAAAAATCGTATAAAACAAAAAAATTATTCAATGCCATAAAAAATTGTCCCTCTGCTGTTTTGTCTTGTGTTGTGTTGTTATGTCTTGTACTGTTCTATTAAGTACTTATTGTTTTGCAAACCAAACACACACATAGAATGTAGAAGTTCTAAGAAACTAGGACCGGGTGAAAGAGAGAAGTAAGTATAGTTAAATAATAACCGACCCCTTGTTAGCTAGTATTACCTTTTTAAATTTTGAACGTAAAATCAAATATACTCGACTCCCAAGGCAGAGCAATAATAAATGAAGTAGTAAATAAGTAAGGGTAAACCATTTTGAATGTTAAATGGGTGAGATTGTCATTATAGTGTTGGAATGTGGATAATACTTGGGTGACATTGTGGTTGGTGACATTGACCAACCACAATGTCACACGTGTACAAAGAAACAAAAAAATATTATGAAAGAGAAAGAAGAAAGACACTTGTGATATTGTGGTTGGCCAATGTCACAATGTCACCAACCACAATGTCACCCAAATGCTACCGGTTGGAATATATAGAAATTTTAAAGTACATTTGTAAATGTCTCTTTTATTAGATATTTTGGTCCTCAAATATGTTTTTGGATGATCAAATTAATTCTCCATTATATCTTTCATTGGTAACTTTAGTCCATTAATAAAAGACGAGTTAGAGGTGTGTTTGCAATTTTGATATAATTAAGGACTATATGGACAGCATTTCATACATTCGAAGATCAAAAATTTTGTTAACTTGTATAATTAATGAGTTAGGTAATTTGTATCTAAAAAAACATCACCATGAAAATTTTATCTTTGTAAAAATAAATAATTACACTGCATTATTTTCAGGTTTATTTGCACTAATTTGGTCCACGCTTACGATAATGGCCTCCCTAATTCTAAGATTGAACTTTTTTTATTTCTCAAGTGTCATATTTGTTGTTAAAACAAATTGTGATTTTTGGTCTTAATTATATTTAGAAAATAATTATAGTGCTCGATTTCTTAATTTGTTTAAAAAATATATATAAAATATTTGTTAACAAAAGTTTAAAAATAGTCAGTTTAAAATGAGAAAGTTAAGTATCTTAGCTAAAGGAGAATATGAAACGACTTTATGATAAGATTTCTTTTTAGGCAAACATCACATGAATATTGATATACACGAAAACGAGATCATGAGTTTGAGCTTTGGTAACGATGAAAAAATGTCAAGTCTAACAATTTAGATAATGTCACTTGAGTCAGGTCTTACGAATTTTTCCCTTTCTTTCTATAATGCAGAATTACTATTAGATTATTTTCGGTTCTAAACAAATACAAATTTTATTATATTGAAGTAGATGACATGTTTTTTTTATCCCTTCAATTGCTTTTTGGGGTCAAATTGCTTCAATTGTCGGAGATTTTATTAAGAGTTGTATTATTTCCAGCAAAGGAAAACATAGTGAATCCTATCACGAAAGTTTAGAGCCAATAAATTTTCTTTTCAATGGAATACATGGGTGACTTTGATCATGCCGGTCCAATAAGTTGAGAGGTCTAAAACAATTTTTATTACGAGGCCTTTTGCAATAAGAAAATTACATAAGTTTTATGAAAATAAATAAAATAAAATTTAGATTCATTGGAGGAGTTAAACCTTGAACAAAGAGATGTGAGGCCTTCTCTTTTACCCAAACATTCATTCATAATATATTTATAAGTAACTTAAAATATTTTGAGGCCTTTTTTCAACCAAAAATTTTGAAGTCTAAAGCTCTTGCTTGGGTCACGTGGTCCTTGTGTCGGCCCTGGCTTTGATTGTGAAAGAGTTAATGTTGCAGTTATAATTGTTCCCTCTCGAGATTGTCGTGAACAAGTCTCTCGTAGCATTTTTCTTTCATTAATTAGAAGCAATCAATTATTGTGGTGTTGTTAGATTGACATTTTTTTTAACAAAAGGAAATAAATATGTGTTGAAGAAGTCAAACTAGTCCATAAAAATCACCACCGGAAAGAATCGAAATTGAAAACTTGGTTTGAAAGTTTTGGAGGGAAGGGGAGAGAATATTTTTAATTTGACTTGTTTGGTTCAATTTTTGGAAGGGACTAGGAGGGGAGCAAAATCCTTTCAAGACCCACATTTTGCTTCCCCAAATTGGAGTTTTTTGAAGGGGAGAGGATCTCTTTAAAAAAATTATTGCAATGTCAAAATTATCCTTAGATTGATTTTAAATCTCAATAGTATCCATGTAACAACTTTTATTAATTAGGTTGTATTATCCATGTAACAACTTTTATTATTATTTAGATATATTATCCTTGTAACAACTTTTATTATTGTTAGAATATATATATATATATTTTTAAATAAGGTTATGTTATCTTTGTAACAACTTTTCGTCGGTCTATGAAATCGTAAAAACAAACATATATATAATTCAGTTTAAGGGTAAAACAATAAATTAATTTTAAAATCTACCCCTTCTCCTTTTGAACCAAACATATTTTTAATTAAAATCTATCTCAACCCCTCCACTCCCCACTTTTAAACCAAACATATATTTAATCAAAATATCTCTCATCCCCCCTCCTCCCTTTTTCTCCCCTCCATTAAAATCCCGTCTATCCCCTCCCCTCCATTGAACCAAACGAACTCTAAGAGTAACATACCCCAAGGTCCCAAACCAACACCGTTAGACCAATCCAAATAGGTTACAGTGAATTTGTACTTTTCTTTGGAAAAAAAATGGTGGATTCGTACCAAAATGGTGGCCTTAGTTTTTCTTAGGCAGTGATGGCTTTATTCTTAGAAAATTGTTCTTTCTACTTCAGTTTTTCCTTGAAAACACATGAAAATTATACATATAATCTCAACGGCAGTCAACTACCGTTCGCTTTCCTTCGTTTTCTTTATTTTCAAACGATAGTTAGCTACCGTTGAGATTAAATGTGTAATTTCCATATATTTTTAAGCAAAAACCGAAGTGGAAACAACAATGATCGTATTTTTAAAAATTTAGGACATATGATCTTTATAAAAAAGAAATTTGAATTCTGCTCTTCTCTCAGCACATTTTGCTCGCGCCCAACTGAAATGCCAAAAATACCCCTGCGTGAGTTAAGTCACGCAGCATGACTTAACTCACGCCCCTTTTATCTATGTGTGACTTAAGTCACACACCACTGACCTGTGTGCAAGTTAACTCATGCTGGTTGGCCGGTTGGTCATAGCTCAAAAACACACGTTTTTTGGACTTTGGTCAAGTGAATTTAATTGGTTTTGCACGTTTTTTTACTATGTTTTACACGTTTTTTTGTCTATATTTATGGTAGATATAACTTATGTTACAATCTCCCCCTATAAATACACCTCCAAACTTCCTCATTTCTTCACATCATCTCACATTATCACTCTCCTCCTCACTCTCTCCCCCTATGAATCTCCTTTTTTTCCTTCTTTATTTTGGTGTAAAAAGAGAAAGAGGCCAACTCTGGGGATAAAAAAATGAGTAGTGAGCAGTTTTCTTGGGGGGAAAAGAATCAGATTGGGTAAAACTAAATGTGCATATATAGTTTCACCCCTGGAAAGTTGGCTTTCTTGTGGATTATATTTAGTTTTACCACATAAAGGCTGGTTTTCTTCTGAATTTATTTTAGTTTTACCACTGAAAGCTAGGTTTTCTGGTGTTTTTTTTTTCTTCGTGGATTTAGTTTTACCACGTTGTAAATGTAATAAGAATTATATTAATAAAATGATATTTTATATCTATTATTTTTGTTTCTATATTTTTTTTAAATTTTGCATTTTTTTATGATTACGTATTGAATAAATAAATTCGAATAAAGTAAATAAATAAATTAGAATAAAGTGAACAAATAAATTAGAATAAAGTAGATAAATAAATTAGAATAACGTAAATAAATAAATTAGAATATATTCAGCGTGAATTCGAATAAAAATTGCGTATTAAATAAATTTGAATAACGTATTAAAAAAATTGAAAAAAGACTAATTAAAGAATGAGGTGCATTCCGTGACACTCATCTTATATGAAGGAATTAGATATCATAACTTATATAGTTGATTCTCAATAATACATGTTCCTAAATATGTCCTATCATTACATTACATTACATTCGGGTTGCATCTTCAAACTACAACAATTGTCTTACCTCTGAAATAGGGTAAATTCAAACTTGCTAAACAACAACTGTCAAGCATTCACCCGGAAGTTTTATTATTCAATTCAAAAGATTTAATTCTTGTTAGGCTTGATTTAAATGATGATATTCAAGTGTCAAAAGAATGAGGTGCATTCTTTGACACTTCAATGCCTTCATCTAAACCAGCCTAACAAGAATTTAATCTTTTGAATGGAACAATAGAACTGTCGGGTGAAAGCTTGGGAACTGGCATTTAACAAGTTTGAATTACCCCATTTCAGAGTAAGACAATTGTTGTAGTTGGAAGGTGCATTCCCTACCTAATCACGATCTTTTGACGGAATCAGACTGTTGATAATATCTTTAGTTGATCTCAGCAACGTTACACGCATATCGATCCACTGGAACATGTTGTGTTCCCAAAACATGCTCCTCACGTTATCGTCGTTCGTTAATTCCACCCAACTGAATGATATTCTCTCACCGTCGAGCGTTGGGCGTTTATACCGAATGTATTCCACCCTCCTTGTCTCTCCGGGGTTGACTCCTTGGTTGAATTCATTCCGTTGATCTTTGATACCTCTTCATGTGACACCAAGGTGCCGAACCTTCAACCTCTGAGGTTCTCCACCGTTGAATTGTGCATGAACGTCGAACATATCAGTCATTGCTTCAAATCTACACAATAAAAAATTAAAAACAATCAATGAAAAACTCATTCAAACATTTCATCAAACACTTGAAGTGCAAATTATACATAAACCCTAAAACTCATAACTACAACATTAACATGCAAACATCTAAACAATTAAACAATATAAGTCATTTACATGTAACATTGTATCATTTCTTGCAAAAAAAAAAATCAAAATTTAAACGAACCCTAAATCTAAAAAAATTCTCTAAAACTCAAAATTACAACATAAACATGCAAACATCTAAACATTTAAGCAACACAAGTCATTTTCATGTAAACATTGCATGATTTCTCGCCAAAAAAACCAAAATTTAAACAAATCTAAATCTAAAAAATTTATAATTTAAGAGAAAAAATCTAACACATTAACATAAAACCTTAATGGTGTTTAATTATGAAAACTTACTTGTTAATGGAGTGTTGTTTGATTTGAAGTTGAAGGAATTTTGGTGATTTGAGAGAGATTTTAGAAATTTTAGATGAGAAATGAGGAAATGAGGTTCTGTCTCTGCTTAAAACAACACGCAGTGTGAGTTAAGTCATGTTGCGCTACTTAACTTGCGCAGAGATTAACACTTGCGTTAGTTAAATAACGCAGGGGTATTTTTGGTACTTCAGTTGGGCGCGGGCAAAATCTGTAGGGAGAAGAGCAGAATTCAATAAATTTTACCGGTGAATTGGGCTTGTCTCTTTACATATAAGATTTTTGCTCATCCCCCTGCAAGTTTCGCTCCCACCCAACGAAACTGACCAAAATACCCCTGCGCTAGTTAACTAACGCAAGTGTAAATCAAACGTGACTTAATTTTACACATGTGTGACTTAAGTCACGCCGCGTGAGTTAACTCACGCATCCCGCGTGAGTTAAGTCGCACTAGTTTTAAACAATGGAAAATGTATGAAATTGTTTTGCTGCCAGAGAAGAAGAGACAAAGAAGAGCACTTTTTGACATTAACACCACTGCTCCGCTTTTCAAACCAAATTCAAACCCACTAATTAATTTATTCAATTATTTTGAACATGGAAATGGAGACGGTGCAACAATTATTTGACCAATTTCCATTTGAAAATGCAGTAATCCCGTTCTTTATTCACATCCCTTTTCATTCTACAATTCAATTGTTTTGACAAAAAAAATACAACAAAACGTCTAATTAATTACTCAATTAATCTCATTCTACATTCAAAATTGAAAACCAATAAATCGAAAGTAAGAAAAAAAAGTGGATTGGGCAAAACCATCGTTGATTGTCAAGAAAGAAAAAGTGGAGTGCAGGCTATGGCGATGCAAAACCATCGCTGAAAAATTACAAGCAAGAAAAAGTGGAATGGGCAAGCAAATTACGGTGAAGGCAAGTGAGAAAAAGAAAAGCATAAATTTGCGTGACTTAACTCACGCTGCGTGACTTAAGTAACGCAGCGTTATATAAGTTGAAGGTGAGAAAAGCCACAAGAGGGGGGGGGGGGGGGGGGGGGAAGTTTGGT
>Ga0228710_1006340_pt1 | contig 17983 bp, 17 predicted proteins | sample MedpolnodulmetaG_FD_177995 | JGI IMG/M metagenome (GOLD analysis project Ga0228710, IMG submission 177995) | Root nodule microbial communities from Medicago polymorpha collected in Santa Monica, California, United States - pink nodules | ecosystem: Host-associated > Plants > Roots > Nodule...
GTAACGGGGCTAAGGTCACAGGTGGGATTATTTGGGAAGTAGGCTTAAAATAACAAATTGGAGTTAAACTTTTCCTACTTACTTTGGCAATTGGAACACCACAACCTGGAATAATTTGCTCAAATTTGAGAACTAGAGAACACAACAGAATTTCCAGATCACTAAAATCTCAATTTATTTCATAACTATATACATACATTTTTTTTTTGAGTTGATTTGTTCTTTTTTTGTATCAACTTGATTGAAAATTTTTTTTCTTTATATATTTTTTCATTTTTGAATTGAGACAATGTGATCTATTTACTCATGTTCTCTACATGCCTCACCCCAAACTTAAAATGTTGTTATCCATTGTGCAACCCCAATCTTAGACTTTTGCAAACACATAATAATTGCCTAACTCCAAAAATAGGGTTGATATCCTAAGGTCTCTAGGCTTGTAATATGGTTTGTCACCGAAACAACAGGGTCTAACCTATTGGCTCAAAGTTGGCTTAAAAATGGAAAAAATTCAATGCAACAGGTAGGCTTCAAAGGCTCAAGGTACAAACACTTTGCCTTTAGTGTGTAAAAGATGTAACCAATTGACATAAAGAAAATTCGCAAGTCCTAGAAATAGTATCAGCATAGAACACTCATATTTGTGAAAATTGTAAAACAAAAATTTGGCTTTGGAACTTACAAGCTGATGTTTATGGAAGTTGTCAAAATTCACACCGCCGTACACTTCAACAAGGGAACCTCATGCAAGCTCTACCTCCTTGAACTTTTGCTAAACTATTGATGAACAAATGCTACTAGACTGGTAAAATTCAAGAAAAAAGAAAATTCAATAATAATAAACAAGTGCAGATGCAATTACAAAACATAGGGGAATACAAAATTCATAAAACCAGCATCAGTCACACACATATTTTTTTCTCTTTTTTTTTTTTGAAAAGAAATACCAGCCAAATAAACGAAATTAGAAAATATGATGGGTTGCCTCCCATTAAGCGCTTTCTTTTACGTCATTAAGCTTGACGCCTCTGCCACTGTTAGGGTGGAAAATATGAAAGAAAGAATATATCATCTTTCTTCTTCCTCTTGTTTGGTAGGAATTCCATGAACTTCATACAATGTAGCAGATGCTCCCCATGATCCAACTACCAGACTTTCGGTATTTGAGCTCTCCCACCATAAAGAAGAATAGATATACCTTTGCAAATGAATGATTTCTTTCAACCTCATTGGTTGAGACTTCAGGTAGAGACCAACACTCCTCACTTGTGCATTTTCTTCCACCACAACATGACACTCAGTCTCCATCTCAACCAGCTGCTTCTCACATTCATTCGCTTTCCCAACAAGATCACCACACTGAACTTCAAATTTCTCAAATGAAACTTGATTTAATATCAAGAAATTATCTAAAATATTTTGAAGCTGAGTATTGTAATCGATGTTGATAAGCTCTTTCAGCCCTTCACAATCAGTACCCCGATGATTCGCCTCACGAAGATCACATCTCGCATTTAATCTTGAGATTTGATTGTCCCATTGTTTTATCTTCCAAGAAAGCAGATACTTTTCATACTCCAGCGTAACAATCTCCTCTGTGTCATAAAAGTGTAACTTGTCTACTAACCTGTCTATCATAGCTGCAAAACTTGGATAAACTTTTTAGCAGCAAAGTACAATGAGATAAACATGAAGAGCATAAATCATAATATAAATTTTTTCAATTTTTTAATATATAGACAAAAAATGTAAATGACAGAAATCCTAAACAATAACGAAATTTCCAAGTTGAAATGATTCAACAGTCCCCGGCAGCGGCGCCAAAAACTTGATAGAAAATTAGCAAGTGTACTACCTTATATCGAAGTAATAAAATTTATAAGATTCGTATCCACATGGACTGTTTCAACTTCTACTCGGTAGTAACATTATTATTAAGGATGTTTGTAAAATGGGGGGGGGGTGCACTGAGGCAATTGGTTTGATTTGCAAGTTAAAATAAAATGGTTAAGGAACAATTGGTTTAAGAAATAGTACGGAGAGATGACTGGGTCATTCGATTCATCTGCTCATTAGCAACCTATTTCTTAAGTCTACGAATGCTGTAAAGTTTACGACAAATTAACAAAATAATTTAGGTCAATCCCTTGATCCTAAGCCCTCTTTTCTGAATATAATTCCCTGATCCCTCAGGTGAACCTATAATCATCAAAGGTTTTAAGTCCGTTAATTCAATTATCACAACCTAACAACGCTCCATCTCTAGATTGTCCGTTGGATTGAACAGTATAGATATTTCCGAGTTACTCGCTAGTGTCAATAGTCATATAAACTCTTGAATCAATTATATTGGGTCAGAATCATAAAAACATTAAGAACGATTTACACTGAATAAACTAGAATGACATTCATAAAGATTAAGAGTTACAGGTTACATAAACATGAGCTAGAACAGAATCATCTCTTGACCTAATCACAAAAGATCTAGCTACCCATGACTAAAGCACAAATAACTAATGTAAAAGAAGGATTCATTACATGAAATTGGTAACCGAATATGAGTTTTGATGGTCTCCCACCTTCTCTCTAGATCTCCAGCTCCAAAAGTCAGTTTCTCTCTCCAAAATTTTGAACCCCTGGCTCAGAACGCAACTTCCCTTTTATAGGACAATTCTCAGATTCGCCAAAATCGTACTCCGATGTTGTAAATCGGAGCACGATTGCTTCATTAAACTCAGATCCCAGCTGGAGCGTCTGCCAAATCGTAGCCCAATGCTCATAAATCAGAGCACGATTTTTTACGAGACCAAATGTCACAAAACAGCTTCATAAATCGGACTTCGATGCCACAAATCGGAGTACGATTTCCTACTAGCTTCAACATGAAAAATTAGTCTTTTTGCAGCTTCTAACTCATACATAATCACCTGAACTCAACCAAAATTACATAAAAACTATAACAAAAGTGCTATATGACCTAGTGTCATCACTCACCCACAACGTTTTTACCATCCATTTGATGAGGGTATCGAGTGAGTTTCTTTCCATGCAATTCGAACCAACATGATACATAGAAAAATCATAAAGTTAATATTTCCAAATATAATTAAATAAATAAAAATTTGCTTTCAGATTGTTGGAAATAATAAGAGGAAATAGATTTCGGATAGTTAGGAAAGAATAGAAGAGAGTTGTTGTGCCGTGACAAAAGTCACTGCCCTGAAAGCAAATTTCCGATGGACCTATGGTGCAACCCAAATCCGGTTTTGCTCCCCAAGGTTTACATAACTGTATGTCTGAACCTGTGCACTCGAGGCCAGATCATGTTGGTGCTTCACAAACAATGCCCAAAATTAACAGGAGTAGAGGAGAAAAGATTGGTCCTTATTTTTTTATCGGACACATAAATCAACCCCATCCACTTATGTTTTTCTTCTTATGTATATATAATAAAGACTATGCTGCTAATGTATTGCCAAGTTAACGCCTTCATATATTTTCCTGTTGCAAGCCATACTAATTGTAACTGTCAAAATAAATCACATTTATCCCTTTATTATATCCTCGTTTAATATTGAAGTGATAAACCAAAGGAATTAATTGAATAGGTTACATTAGGGTTTTTAATGGAAAATAATAGTACTTGATTGTCATTATTTCCACACAACCCAGAACGTGAAAGAGGAGGAATAGAACGAAGACAAAGAACATCTATGAACGAATCGGTAGAAACAAATTCAACAGATCTGAAGCTTGAAAATGGCGGATCTATTTTCTTTCACATTCTTCTTCTCCTGTTCCATCCCTTTTCTTTCATGGTGAGAGTTCTTTCTCAATTTTTTGTGGGGTTATTCAGATATGGAAGTTTTATGATTTTTTTTTCTCTGAGGACCCATGAAACCGAACCGATTAAATAAGCAACCCGAAAAAACCAAAGTTTAAATTGCTTATGTTAGGGTTTCTATCTGTAACCCGTGGGTTGGCTCGGATTGAGGGTTTGGACTCGAACCCGAGACCGAACCGACCCTATGTCTAGCCCTATATCATGGCTGCATGGCGAGATCTCAGCCCCTTCCCATTATTTCTTATGGTGGATTAAATACAAAGTTTTTTTTCCGTCAATTATCCCCTGACATTAACAAAACTTCAATTACCCCCTGAAATTGCACAACGTTAATCAATCTACCCCCTCCATCAAATCCTTCTATTAGTCAACATGACGTTTTGCAAATACCCCATGAAGTTTTGCCCCCAAACTTGAAAATTTATATATTTTTTCTTATCATTGACTCAAAAGATACTAAAGACAAACAATTTAACTTTAATACTTTAAACTCTACAAACCCCCTAAATTGATTAACGTTGTGCAATTTCAGAGGGGTAATTGAAGTTTTGTTAATATCAGAGAGGTAATTGACGAAACTTACAATTTCAGAGGGGAATTGCCTATTTACTCATTAAGTCATTAACATGACATTCCTTTTAAAAAAAAAGTCATTAACATGACATTTTTATTAATTTTTTTTCTTATAATAGTGTGTGTACCATCTAAGAGCAACACGCTTGCTTACTTTGTTAAATCATCAATATCAATATTTATTCTAAATTCATTCATTAACCTTTCTTCCAGAAAAATACAAATATTAAAAAAGTTACCCTACACCAATTTTTAATCGAGAGATTATCTTATTTAATGTGGTCAAAAGGAATAGAGTAAAGATAAAGGGAAGTAGAGTTGACCAAATCATGTATGGCGTTCCCAATTGGCTTGCTTGCTTCCTTTTCCTCTTTTCAAGAGAGAAAAAAATAACCCACCGCCGGCTCTTTCCTTCATTACTCAAAATTAATTACAAATTTAATACTATTCCTTCTTGTTTCTATTTTTACTTTAATGAAACTCGTTACTACTCGAGCTTAATCATTTGATTTTTCTTATCTCTAATTACAAACAAATTTTCATCCATATTTTTATTCTTATTCCTTTAACTATTTTCTTAAAATAAATGTTACTTTAGAAATAAAAGTGAATACATCTTCATTTGATTTGCAAAAAATATGTTTTCATAAAACAAAACAAGATTAAACATCACATAGAAATTTATATTTTGTTAATAGCGACTAGATTCACACGTTATAAGTATGGAGAAGTATGAAATCCAAGATTGGAATTCTGACTCAAACATTCCATAATCTATTGATCTATCAACTAAATTAAATTTATAGAAAGAAATTATTTTATTACTAGATGATTTTTATCTTGTATGAGAAATTATTTTAATAGTATTTTAATGTAACGTCGTAGTAATAGTAACGTACAGAGGCGTGCGAATGAAAAAGTGAAGAGTAACAGAGACAGAGAGAGCTGAACAAAACACAGTGTCGGAAGAAGGAATCAAAACATCCATCATTTTCTCGTGATTCCCTAACCCATCTACATTCTCTTCTCTTCTTTTTATTCTCCTTCCCCTCACACACACGCGCCATTCTCATTCCATTCCACGCGCCTTCTTCCTCTCTTTCCTAGGGTTTCTCTCATCTCTTCATCGCAATGTCCAGCCCCATCGATCGTTTCGCTCTTCCATGTCAGTTCCCTCTCTCATTCATACATTCTATTCTTTCTTTCTTTTTATTTATTTATTCAATGTTTTGTTCTGTTTTGTTAGGTTTTGAAGGTTCTTCTGGCAGTGATGAAAAAAGAACTGAAAGAAAATCTGATTTTAAGATTTCTGGTAGTTCTAGTAATGGTGGTGGTGGTTCTCTTAAGAAGAAAGTATCCTCCAAGATTAAGCATTCTCTCAAGAAAAAGAGTGGTAGAAGAAAGAGTGATGGACGTGTTAGTTCTGTTTCCATTGAGGATATTCGTGATGTTGAGGAGCTTCAAGCTGTTGATGCTTTTCGCCAATCGTTGATCGCCGAGGAATTGCTTCCTCAAAAGCATGATGATTATCATTTGATGTTAAGGTATCCTCCCTACATTGGTTTCGTTAATGTGTTTTTATTTACTAGGCTTATGTATAAGCTATTTTTATAGCAAAAGATAAAATATCGTTAAATTGTTTTTGTATGCTATAAATTGTTTTTAGAAGCTATATTGGATAACTTATGTAAACAAGTCGAAAAAAACTTAAGAAAATTGTCATAAGTTGTTTTCATAAATTCTCACAAAAACTATGTCAGTAGATAAGCTCAAATAAGTCAATCCAAACAGGCACTGTAATGTTTTAATTAATTATATTTTATATATTTTGTAGATTTCTTAAAGCAAGGAAGTTTGATATTGAAAAAGCAAAGAATATGTGGGCTGATATGCTACAATGGAGGAAGGAATTTGGTGCTGATACAATTATGGAGGTAAATTATGTAACAAGATTGACCCCTGCAATGTTCGATTGATTGTTTACTTGATGTATTTATCATTGTGTCGTATGATCTTGAAATGTCTTTGTTTTTATTAGGATTTTGAGTTCAACGAAATAAATGAAGTTGTTAAGTATTATCCACACGGGCATCATGGTGTTGATAAGGAGGGAAGGCCTGTTTACATTGAAAGACTTGGAAAAGTGGATCCAAACAAACTTATGCAAGTTACAACTATGGATAGATATGTGAAGTACCACGTACGCGAGTTTGAGAAATCTTTTGCGATTAAGTTTCCTGCTTGCACAATTGCTTCGAAGAGGCACATAGATTCCAGCACCACAATCTTAGATGTTCAAGGCGTGGTAAGTTGCCATGAAGTGTTCCTCATTGCATTGCTTGTGAATTTATGTAACATACATAAATATTTATCTATGTTATGCTGGTGTCTTTAGGGCCTTAAGAACTTTTCAAAAGCTGCACGCGAACTCATTATGCGATTACAAAAGATTGATGGTGACAATTACCCTGAGGTTAGCAATCTCAGTTCCCTTTTGATTTTCTTATGTTCATTGTTTTGATTTTATTGGATTAGTTGTAAGAACTATTAAAGATGAGCATGTACGAAGGCCTCAATGATTAATGCTTTTTGTTCTCTTTTATGAATGATACAGACTCTTCACCAAATGTTTATCATAAATGCTGGCCCTGGGTTTAGGATGCTGTGGAACAGTGTCAAATCTTTTATCGATCCCAAAACAACTTCAAAGATTCATGTATGTAAAAATGCTATATTTTAGCTGTCTAAGACTATTTTGTGATTTTTTGACGGTTTAAGGATGGTAATTTGGCTTGATGTCTCTTTCGAATCATTATTTAGGTTCTTGGAAACAAGTACCAAAGCAAATTGCTTGAAGTAATCAATGCCAGGTACATAACGAGTTTCTTACACATTTTTATTTCTCTGTATGTTTTAAAAAATTTGTCCTTTTTTCTATTAACCTTTCTATTTCAATGCGGTGTATTGTAATTTCCAAGCATCATTATCAATTACCAACTCACATTATCCTTTAAAAGGCCTAATTTTTTGTGAACTTTAATGAAGCGAGTTGCCAGAATTTTTGGGAGGTACCTGCACATGTTTAGATCAGGGAGGATGCCTCCGATCCGATAAAGGGCCCTGGAATAACCCGGAAATTATGAAGGTAAGGCTATGTGCTTTACTTACTTGTCTTCTGATTTTTCATCTGGTAATCTACTATATCAAACTTGTAACATGCCCACTGTTAATTGTATGTGGTTGAAAATATTGCAGATGATTCTCAGCGGTGAAGCAGGGCGGCCAAGGCAGGTGGTAAAAGTTCTAAACAGTGAAGGGAAAGTTATTGCATATGCCAAGCCACGATGCCCAATGGTAATTTCTTTTCTGATTTTCTTAATTTGCTTGAACTAAGTGGAGCCTGTTTTGATTCCTTTTCAGCGTCCTTTTCATCTTATGACTTGATAGATTATGTCACTTCTTTCTTGAAGGTAAAAGGCAGTGATACATCCACAGCTGAATCGGGCTCTGAAGCTGAAGACATAGCTTCTCCAAAGGTGGTGAAGAGTTACTCACACCTGAGGTTGACCCCTGTTCGCGAGGAAGTAAGTGTTGACACTGTCTTTTGTTAATTTGTTGTTTTTCTTAAATGCCATAAGTTTAATTTATTGATTGTAGTTTTTTCGGGCACTCATCCCCTTTATAAATTTAATGGCACAATTTTCTCGAACCATTTTGCACCTATTATCCTGTGACTGTGAGTTTAATGTGTAAGAAATATGGAGTAACCATTCAAAATGTATAAAGGTATCACGAAGATGATCAAAATTTAATTTAATGTTTGACAAGGAGCCTGTTCATAGGATTTGATGCAGTCTATCCCGAAACATGAGTTATTTACATTTTGTATTCTCTTTCAGGCTAAGGTAGTTGGAAAGTCAAGCTATGCTGTTAGTGGCGACTTAGCTGGGTATGATGAATACATTCCGATGGTGGACAAAGCGGTTGATGCTGTCTGGAAGAAGCAAGCATCACTCCATAGGTCTCATAGTACAAAAGGTTAACTACTTTAGCTTATTATTTATGGTATATGCTTTCCAGTGCTTACCCACCAAAATATCAAATTTGTGATTGCTGTTTGTCCTAAATCTCCTCAGAAACCATTTCTGTTTGAGATCAGGGTTTGTTTCTAATAAAAGAAGTCCTCCTATTCCTAAAAACTTAAGCTTTTGGGTGAATTGTTGTCTTGATTGGTTTCTTGAATTTAACGATTGAGTTTTCTCTGGAGGTATTAAATTGAAGTTTCCATTACAGGAACACCTCCCCTTCCCGACACGCCAAAACTACCAGAAGCTATTCAAGCTCGGATGTGGGTAGCCCTGACTGTTCTCTTTTGGACCATGTTTAGTCTCTTCCGTTCACTTGCATGTCGTATGACCAAGAAACTTCCATCAGTATCATCTAATAATTATCAGAGTACTTCAGAGCTAACTCTTGATACAACAAACAAGGAAGACTATACCGAGACCAGTGTCTTTTGCTCCATGATGAAAAGGTTAGGTGAGCTCGAAGAGAAGGTTGACTCACTAAAATCTAAGCCATCTGAGATGCCTAGACAGAAAGCAGAATTACTAAATGTTGCTGTCTACCGGGTGGATGCTTTGGAAGCAGAGCTAATCGCAACCAAAAAGGTAGGATGCTATAACTTTGTTCTCCATTGTATTTTTTAACAAACTCCCAGTCACAATGAATTACGTTAGTTGTGAAAATCTATTACATTTGTATGACAATTAGCTATTTCCATTTTTTGTTTTTCAATTTGTGTTGTGTTGTTTGAACTTTGAACAATATGCATGAGATCCTAGGTTCTAACCTCATTGCCTCCGTTGCACACCAAAAGACAAACTTATAAACTTAAACATGCCTAGTACCAAGTAAATAACTGCTTTTTAAATATATCTACACACATTTGAAATGAATCAATGCTATAATTTTTAATGTCTGATTTATGTTACTGTTGATGTTAAGAAAATATTTCACAAAGCATGGAATTTAGATGTGATATTAATTTGTTAAAAGATTAATTCAATGAAGAGAAAAGCAAATGTTATGCTTGCTTGTTAGTTATTTTCAGCCACCAAAGCTGATACTCAACTATTGCTAATAGATGAATGTATTTGTTTGTGATCAGGCTGATACTCAACTATTGCTAATTATGTTGAAAAAGTTTTGTATTGTTTTAGATTTTCATTTCTTATCACCATTCGTTTTATAGTAATTTGTTCAAATTGATTTTTGCAGCTCTGCTTTTATTCTTATATATGTGCGCGTAACTTATCATTGATTCCTTACCTGAGTGATTCTCTTACAATTAAACTTTCTGGATTGTGCAACAGGCTCTCTATGAAGCGTTAATGAGGCAAGAAGAGCTGCTTGCTTACATTGATAATCAAGAAGAAGCTAAGTTACGGGTACGGCATGTGTATTTTTAATACACTTAAAAAACTAATGGAAATTTTTTTGTTCAAAATTCTGATATTTCTATTTATTTACTTTCCTGCATGTTAATTAGAAGAAGAAATTTTGCTGGTGACTTTTGCTGCTGCCGATAGAGAGATTCTGGACGAGGTTGTTTTACAATCATAGTGTTTCTATGGTGTGTTGACCTTACGCGCGATGTAAACTGAAAATCGATTTTAAATTTCTGAGTAAACTCAATGGAGAATTGTTTCAAACTTGTGTATAGTTGGAAGTACAACTAGCTTAAAAACGGACTTTGTTGTGGTGACTTTATTTGATTTTTTTTTTATGAAAGAAATTTAGGATCAGTAGATGGTGCCTCATTCTAAGGTAGGCAAGACCTTAGGGTGGTGGGGCTCGAACCCAGAACCTCTGAATCTAAGATATGCCTTTTTACTACTAGACCAATTCATTAGATTTGTGTGATTGTTTTTATTGGTTAGAAAAGCTGTCCTGATCTCTCAAAACTTAACATTCAATATTAGTCTATTTGGGGGGTTGGCGAAGGAAAATTAACTTCAACTAGAACTTTTCTTTCAAAGATGTTTTGAAAATCAGACTCATCACTTTTAGGTTAACCTTAGTAAACCTACAAGACACAAACAATATCAAATTCTCTTGTCATGCACCTCCTTCTTCAATCGCCAATGTCCTTTTGCATCCTCCTTTTGGTAGTTGGATTAAAGCCAACATTGATAATGCAACCTGTGGTTCTTCAGGTCCTTCTACTGTTGGCGGTCTTTTTAGAGATCGGCTTGGCTCTAATTTTGGTCGTTTCAACATCTTTTTAGGTGTTAATTTAGCTATTTATGCGGAGTTTTATATAATTGGCATAGTTTTTGGATTGCATGTGATTTGAAGTTGGTGGTTGATGCTTTCCATTCTAATTACAAAGTCTTGTGGAGTCTTGCTAGTTGTTATATATATTTTTTTGTAATCAGATGAATTTTAGAGTTTTTCATATTTATAAGGAAAAGAATGTTTGCGCTGACAAATTAGTTGTTTGTAGACCTTCTCATTTTTTCCATAGATGGCCCTTTACCACCAATTTTGTTGCTAATGACTTTTTTGGAAAGAGTTTATCTCCTTCGTTTCTGTTTTGAATGGTTGTATAATGGTTTTTTTTGCCTAATCTTGAAGTCTTTTTCCTATTACTTCATATGAATAATATGTTTTGTAGTGCTGTAAATGATTGTTAGGAATTTGATGTGTCAAAATATTTGAGCGAAGTTTAAAATTAGTCTTTTGGGAAGGATTAAATGTCTGAAAATGAGTTTAAATACTAAAAGGACAATCCCATTTTTAAGTTTAAGTACTCCTTTTCTCTAAAAAAAAGTTAAACTAATATTTTTGTGAAAAAAACACGTTTAAGTACCATGATTAGTAATGGTAGCTGTTAAGAAAAGTACCATTACTAGTACTCATGTTAAAAAAACACAATATAACTATTTTTTTGAACTGTCGAAAATAACTAATTAATTTATTTTTTTCGAAAAGAAAAATAACCCAGTTATATTACCAAAAAGAAATATGACTAATTTACATGGATATTTTTTGTTTTTTTATGGATGTAGAGCAAATGGTTGATTTTTATTTTAAGATTATTATATAAAACAATGACTAAGTTTAGAACAGCTAGAGTTGGAGAATTTATTTCCATATTATTATTATTAAACTATAACAACTAGAGTTGGAGAATTTATTTCCTTATTATTAAACTATAACATAAAAAAATGTATTTATTTTATGTATTAGTACTAAAATAAAATATTATAATACAAATTAATAGTATTCATAAATGAAAGAAATCCACATCATGGTGAATATTGTTGGGCACGAGGGGAGTCTCACTGGGTTGAATCAAAATATTAGTTTAAGAACAATCACACACCTTAAAGACAATCATCTCATCTTTTTCAATGATGATCGTTTCAATTTGTATGTTGTTCAACTTTAACTTTTTAATTTAATACGAGACTTTAATATATGACAACATCGCTCCCTTAAGTGTTACACTTTTTGTATCCGGTGATCCAACATCAAGAATCTCTCTCCGCTCCTCCATCAAGTCAATCCATGGCTCAGATGTCACTATTGGGTCATGATGTGGAGCCTTATTGAGTCGAACCAATATATTAAACTAAGAGTAACCGCACAAGTGAGTTCAGACGTCACATCTTCGCCCCAAACCTCGCGGCATTGAATTGATGTATCATCTCACTTATATGTTGATGAACCAACTCTTTTATATATGACTTAACTCACACTTGACAAAGAGACATCTGGCTAGTTTGCAATATATAGGTGTAAACTAATTCTACGGGTAATATTGATGGAAATAAAAAACATGAGACGTGCGGTGGAGAGTGAAGAGTAACATGTTATAACAAAACAGACTAGTGTTTGCGTGAAAGAGAAGAAAGAAAAAAAACAGAGCAGTGTCGTTGAAATGGAAGATTCATTACAATCTCGTGATTCTCTGACATTCTCTTCTTCAGGTACCACACGTGCCATTCTTTCTGCAGTTTGCTCTTACATTTTGTGTTTGGTTTGGTGATTGATTCATCATTCATCTATTGTGATGTTTTGGTTTTTGACAAAAGAAGAGAAAAGAAGAGAAAGGAGATCTGATTTTAAGAAGAAAGTGCTCAATGGATTTTCAAAGTTTAAGCATTCTTTCAAGAAAAAGCGTGTTGATGAGTTTCAGGCTGTTAATGTTGTTCCTGCTGTTGTTGATGCGTTTCGGAAATCATTGATCATGGATGAATTGCTTCCTCAGAAGCACGATGATTATCACATGATGTTAAGGTGCCCTATATTGACCGTGTTATTGAATAGCGGCTCCAGCGATGTTATAACACTGCATTATAGCGGAATTTAAATAAACCACTATTTTCTGTGATCCGCTACCACAATTGTCAATATTTATCTACTTTCATGAACTTATTGATATACTATTATTATATCTATGTTTTACAGATTTCTTAAAGCAAGGAAATTTGATATTGGAAAGGCAAAGTATATGTGGGCTGATATGCTACAGTGGAGGAAGGAGTTTGGTGCTGATACAATTATGGAGGTAAGTTATGTAATCGCAAGATTGACCTATGCCATGATTGAGTAATTGATGTTCTTACCATTGCATCATATGTGCATGATTTCATCAGGATTTTGAGTTCAATGAATTAAATGAAGTTGTTAAGTATAATCCACATGGCTATCACGGTGTTGATAAGGAGGGAAGACCTGTTTTCATTGAAAGATTTGAAAAACTGGATCGAAACAAACTTATGCAAGTTACAACTATTGATAGATATGTGAAGTACCACGCCCAGAGGTGTGAGGAATTGCATGCAATAAAGTTTCCTGCTTGCACAATTGCTTCCAAGAGGCACATAGATTCAAGCATCACAATCTTAGATCTTCAAGGCATCGTATGTTGCCATGAATTGTTCCTCATTGCCTGTAAATTTCTAACATGCAAAAATATTTATGCTATAGTTGCGTTTTTAGGGCTTTTGCAACCTTGAAGAGGCTGACCGCGAAATCATTAAGCGATTTCATAAGATTCTTGTAGACAATTACCCTCAGGTGAGCAATCTTAGTTGCTGTGATTTTTATGTTCTTTATTTTCATTTTGTCAGTTTAGTTATGAAGCATCTAAAGATGAACATATTCTTATGGATGATACAGACTGGTGGCCAATTGTTTATCGTAAATGTTGGCCTTGAGCTTAGGTCGCTGCGGAGCATTTCCGAATATTTTATGGATCCGAAAGTAGCTTCAAAGGTTCATGTATGTAAAAAAATAAAATGCTACTATATTCTAGCTGTCTAAGACTCATTTGTATGTAAACCTGGTGACTTTGATTGACACCTATTTGGAATCATTATTTAGGTTATTGGAGACCGTTACCAAAGAAAATTGCTTAAAGTAATCGATGCCAGGTATATAATGGATTTCTTAAAAATTTCTATTTCTTTGTGTGTGTTAGAATTTTGTCCTTTTTTTTCCAATTGACCCAGTGAACCAATTTGCATTATCCTTTGAAAGGCCTAATTTTTTGTGAACTTGATAAAGCGAGTTGCCAACATTTTTGGGAGGTACCTGCACATGTGCAAATCAGGGAGGTTGCCTCAGATCCGATAAAGGACCCTGGAATAACCCTGAAATTTTGAAGGTTAGGCTATGTGTTGTACTATACGTGCCTTCTTATTGATCATCAAGTGATCTACTATATCAAATTTGTTACATGCTAACTGTTAGTTATATGCGGAGGTACATTTTGCAGATAATTAACTTACATGCTAAGCCACCGTGCCCAATGGTAATTTGTTTTCTGATTCTCATATTTGCCTGAAGCCTTGAACTGAGTGGAGCGTGTTTTGATTCCTTTTCAGCATCATTTTCATCGTATGACTTAATAGATTATTTCACTTCTTTCTTGCAGGTAAAAGGCAGTGATACATCGACAGCTGAATCGAGTTCTGAAGCTGAAGATAAGGGTATATCTGTTTGTGAGGAGGTAAGTGTCGTACTTAGGTTGCCATAAATTTATTTGATTGACTGTAGGAATTTGTTGTGTATAAGTAGTTTAGTTAGTTAGGTTGTTAAGTTTCTGTTTTGGTCCCTTTGCCTATGATTGTACATAGACTTCATTTTCTGTTTGGGATATTTGCAAACTATTAGATTTGACAGTTTATCCAATGTGAGGAGAGTATTATCTTTTGTGTTACCTCTTTTGTTTTGAAGGGGTTTTACCTTTTCTTTTGTTAATCAATAAAATACTGGGACGAATAATTCATGTTAAGAAATTAGGGCTGGTTGAAAGAATTGATTTCATTTCATAATACTAAAAATACATTAGACTACTGCATAATGCATATAAACAGATCCATACATTCATGCGATATTTCTTAATATACTAAACTTTTACTACTAGGAAATTAAATGTATATATTTCACACGGTTTCTAACAATTCCTTTCTTCTTGTGTTGCCCCAAAGAATCCTAACAATTGCTCCGACGTATTGGATCCAATGGCGAGCGCTTTGGAAAAGCTGCCGAGCGAACAAGGGAAGCTGCTGACTGAATTGAAAATGGATATGGATCACATTAAAGAAGGTTTGTCAGAGCAAATCAACAAACTGTTGTTGGAATTCAAGAAGAAAACACTTTCATGAAAAGGTGAAAATTCTGTCTAGAAAACATGGCAGGACGATAAGGAAACTGTCTGTGGATGATGTTGATTGGGATTGATTTTCCCTCAATAATTGATTTTAACTTGTAACTAGGAGCTTTTGACTTCAAATATTACTTTTATACTCAAATTTGTTGTTTTTCTTGTTTGATTACCTTTCTTACTTGTGTTTATTTTATTAGTTAGATGCATTTTTCCTTATGAACTCACGAAACTTGCATTGAATATTCAGTCTATTTGGGGGGTTGGAGAAGGAGAATTATGGTTAAAAGAATAAATCTTCAACTGGAATTTTTCATTCAAATCAAGTTGATCACTTTTAGGTTAACCTTAGTAAACCTCTAAGGCACACAAACAATATTAATATTCCCTCCGATCACATATATAAAACGTTCTCACACCCTTTAAGAAAATTAGTTAACTTCATTTGATGTTCTCAAAGTAACAGAAAAAGTAATTGCATTCTCTAAAATACTTGTCAGCGCTCTGCACCCTTGTCTAAGATTTAATGACATAGATTAGATGTTAGCACAAATGAAAAATAGAGATGGAAGTGGTAGTCACTCACCTCGGTCTTCATCTTCTAGTTTAATCTGCTTTGTAAGTTTTAAATTTCATTCTTGATTTTTGATTTGCGTTTCTAAAATAATTCTTGAAAAATTGAATTCAATCGCACAAAGATCTTTTTTCTTGGAACTTTGTCTTAGTTTCACGTCAACAGGTATCATTCAGTCATAACCATCATCTTTGATCTCAATTTAAAAAATTCCAGAAAATTTTCTTGCCCTTTACATTACTTTCCTGTATTTTTCGTTTATTGATTTTTATTGTCTTTCTTCAAATTTTCTTGAGATTCCCTTAGATCTATGCTTGATCTATATTGTTTGAGTCTTTAAAACATCAATTCTCACTGTTTTGATTGAAATCCGATTGATGTTTGAAATCCAAAAATGGAGCCAAAACCTTCTTGATAGTGTTCATCATGATCTTCATCAATTCCTCTCTATATAGTATATACTCAAATATTCTTTTGTTATCCCTGAATTTGGTGATTGCAATAGTTTGCATAAATGATTTTCACACATGAATCATACTTTCGTGACATCGAATGCTGAGTTTTTAAAAAAAGGTTAGTTTTGCAGTTCAAAACGAGTGGAATGAGTATGAATCATCATTTATTTTCATTTCATCAAGTAATGTAACTTGATCTAGTTTCGTCCTTCAAATATGTCATGGCTTCTAGTTCATAGTAAATTACTATATGCTTAGATAAATTAGCTGAATTATGATCATTTATGCAGTTTACTTAACTATTTATTTGCTATATCATGGCATGCCTCCTCGAGAACAGATTCTTTGTTGAGAGAATCACATTCCTTATATCATAGGAAAAAGAAAGAATGACAAATAATCATCAAAACTAACACATAATAGGGAGGTTGGAGTTTGAATTCCAATCATAGCGTCCGCCTAGATATTTCGATATTCTTTTCGGTTGAAACATTCCATAAAAGTTTAGTCCCTAAATAAAATAAATCAGCTGCCCTCATCTTCTCTCCCATTTCAATCCAAGAAGAGATAATGAAGAGAAAAGTAACAACCCTAATAAACTACATAGTTGAAGATAATTACGTTAATCCCACAAGCTGTCTCGTGCAAGTTTTAAGTAATTTAAAAAATACAATTACATTTTTATCAATTTGAGAAAATTAAATAAGAGTAACTACTTTTCCTAAAGTTGTGAAATTAGTTTTTCTTCTATTTATTTCTTAGGAGTTCAGAAGGAGTGTATAATAAAAGAACAAAAGACCTAACTCTTTATTAAACAAAAAAAACTAATCCTATTATCGAAATTTTCCTTCATTGTAAATTCATTGGTGTTGCCAAAATATGTTAAGTTTAATTCTTATGTTTGGTGCTGGTGGTATATGGACTGCGTTGTCTTTCTTGGTGACTTCCGAGGAGAAGAGGAAGCGAGGTAGGGCTGTTTCCACTGAGGATGTTCCTGCTGTTGTTGATGCGTTTCGGAAATCGTTGATCATGGATGAATTGCTTCCCGAGAAGCACGATAATTATCATACGATGTTAAGGTGCCCTATATTGGTCGTGTTAATATGCTATTACATACTTTGGTGAATGAAGTTAGGTAGGTGGTTAATGAGTTTCGATAAATTAACCATTTATTTAAATTGTGTTGACGACTAAGTTTAGTTGTACAAAAATTATTTTTCTTTTATTTTTTATTTTTTTTAATACTAGCATGGATACCCGTGCCAAACACGGGCTAGAATTCCGTCAAACTTAAGGGAGATAATATTCTGATGTAGCAAAAGTCAGTTAAATTTCAACATTAGATGAAAGAGTGCATGTTGAACATCAAAAGAGTGAAAAACTCATACTTAAGCCTTAAAGTTTTGGATGAAGCTGTGGTCTCATTTTCACTGTGTGGTTGCCCTTTCTCCGATGTGTTGATCCACATTATTGTTGGCTCCTCCAGAAAGTTCAACTGTGGTAGGATATCCTGGTTCAACGTTGTAGGGGAGCGGGAGTGTCCTGGGTGGTGGATCACGAACACGGAGAGTCTGACACTTAATGGAGAGATGTTAATGTGTTAAGTGTAAGTTAAAATTTTACATTGTATGCAAGAGTATATGTGAACAACATATAAATAATATGACCCATGTCGTAATGCCTTGAGACTTTGGATGAAGGTTTGATGTTAATCTCACTCGTGTGATTTCTCTTAGCCTAATGTGATCATACAACTCAATTTAGACTCTCACAGAAGTTCCAACGTTGTGATAATTTTATTTGTTAGTTTTTGAATGTCGTTTTGTTTAATTTTTTATCTTAAATTTTAGTTTTCA
>Ga0228710_1006341_pt1 | contig 17982 bp, 16 predicted proteins | sample MedpolnodulmetaG_FD_177995 | JGI IMG/M metagenome (GOLD analysis project Ga0228710, IMG submission 177995) | Root nodule microbial communities from Medicago polymorpha collected in Santa Monica, California, United States - pink nodules | ecosystem: Host-associated > Plants > Roots > Nodule...
AAGTAAAAAGATCCACATATTTATCTTGTCTGCAACCATGTAAGCATGCCTTGAGTATAATGGATGGAAAGGTAAAAATAATAAAGACAAACATACAACGAATAGAAAATGGAAAAATATTTAAATACTTAATTTAGGTTCTGCATAAATATATCATCCAATTATCAAATAATTACTCATATGATTCTTATAAATCAGAGGGAAAGAAAAGAGAAATACAAAATAAATTAATGCATATTATCTTTCTTGCAAATCTTTATATATGTAACTTGTTAGTAAATGGAGTGTTACTTTCTGACTCTCTTCGTTATGGGTTCGAGGATAGTTAAGAGATATGTAACGTATGTAAATAAGCAGTAAGGTTTTAGTTTGATGAGACAATAATGTTTTCAATTGAGGCCTAACCTTTTTTTCTTTAGATATGCTATGCTTTGTTCAAGATTGACTAATTCTTTGTTCAAGATCAGCTATGCTTACTTCAGATAAATAGTTGTAGGTTTCTGTTTGAGTCTCAGACTGGCCGATTATGTCTCTTGACAGCCTTCAATCATTGCTCTTATTCCTATCTTCCAAGACATGCTCACCATCCTCAACAGATAACAAAGGAGTCAGAGTATTATCTTTTGGAGGTAAACTTGGAGCATCAGAATCAACATCTTTATCACCCATCAAACCATCTTCAACAGAATTTTCATAGGACATAGATTTCAAATGTTCAGGAATTGAACCAAAAGGAATAGTTAAACTCAAAGCGTTTATATTGAAATAAGTCTCCTTAATACCTAAATTGTGGACAAATTACTAATTTGTAAGGGGAATGTCACATGTGAATGAATTTCCAAACATGGTGAATTACATGAAAGTAGTCTTCGAGTTGACTCAAGAATTTCAATAGAGAGAAAATTACCACGGAAATCAAGTGATTTAAAATTTTTGCAGCCTCCAGCATCTTAGTAAAGTTAGCTGGTCTGAATCTTGACAAATTGCATATTCGAAAATTACTTCACATACAAAACTTTCTTTAAAAGATAATCTTCGGTTTTTGAAACCTATCTAGGGACAAAGAATTAACATAGGAAAATTATACAACTCAAGTCTTGAAGAAATATGAAAATTCACAGTGTATGTGAAGTAACCTCAATTAGATCTAAGCACATCAAAGTCTATGTCATAATTATCGTTGGGTTTCTGCAAAATAATTATAACCTCAATTAGATCAAAGCACTTCATAGTCTATGTCAGAACTGTCGTTGAGTTTCTGCAAAATAATAACCTCAATTAGATCAAAATACTTCATATGCAATCCCTAATCAGAAATCAAATCTAAACTATACCTTTTTTTAGCCAAGACAACACATTAGTTTCTTATAATATGCCCAGATTTTGGTTGTGCTACATCAAGGTCATAGGATAAAAGCATCTGAAGGCATAACAAAATAAAAAATGAGGTAAAACCTTGTTACCTTGGCCATACAGAAAATTGAAAGCACTAAAACAATCAGAAGTATAAAAATATTTTGAGTGAGGAAAAGTAAAATTCAAAATGTTTTCCAACATATATTTATAAAAACTAATTTTACAATGAAAAAATTCTTATCATAAAAGAACCCTCATCAATAAATTAAACATCAACTTATGCTCTTCCAATTGCTTATTCAAACAATTAACAAAATATATAAATCGTTTATTAAATAGTAATGGAGGGAAATTAAAAGAAATACCTTTCCTTTATCACCATCTATACATAACTCACCACACATTCATCATCGTCAACCTTGGAAAAAAGAAGATGAAACAAACTGGAGGTATACACGTTGTTGAATAGCTGACAGCTTTTGGAAGTAGTCTTCACAGATTCACACGGTAAACCATCTCTTTGAAGCTATTGTTCGCCGACAAATAGCTGGCACCACAGATGGTCTAGCATTCGCCGTCGAGTTAATCCGTGTTAGAAGAAGCAAATGTTTGGAGGAAGGTCATTTTGTGAAGCGGTGGAGATTTGAGAGATATAAAAATGAGAGCTGCATTTACCTGCATTGGAAACGCACAACAGATGGATGAGTGGATATTAAAAGGTTAGGAAGGTTGAAATTCAAAAAGTATGAAAATTATCTGTTTTTGTTTTCATTTTCAATGCTGAGTGCATTTCTTTATTTCTTTATTTTTTATTTTACAAAAATAATGCATTGAATGTGCCTTAAGAATAGGAATCGGCGCAACAAATCAGAAGGGGAGCATAATTTGGAAATTAAATTGGATGAAAGAAATATTAACATTTATTTCGACGCAATTTAATAGGGTTAATATATTGTTAATAGTGTTTATTTGTTTAGTAAAATTATGTAGAAAAATTAGGAGTGATTTGTTTATTTTGGTGAAGCGATTTGTTTATTTTGATTTCCATTGTTTAAATTAAATAGGGTTAATATAGTAAAATTAAGCAGAGAAATTAGGGTAAATCTAGGGCAAAATATTTCTTACGGGTTAACTTCAAGTACTAAGAGAAAAAATAGAAAAAATAGGAGTGATTTGTTTTATTCAAAAAAATAGGAGGGATTTGTTTTGTTCAAAAAAATAGGAGCGATTTAGGAGTGAATTGTTGCTTTTAGGGGTAATATAGTAATATTAAGCATCAGGGTTAGGTTAAATTTAGAACAACAATTAGCGTCGGGTTAACTTTAATAAATAAGAGATATGATGAAATTCAAAAGTTTCATTGATCAAACCGTTCTGATTAACCGAAAGTGCAACAAATTTAAACCATCAGTGAATGTAAATTAAATCCTTAATAATGAACAACTGACCCAAAGGAAAACCGACTACAAAGATGTTAGTTTGGTTTTGCGGTGGAAGACCTGTGACTGCAGAAGCTGCAACATGGAGCTTCACCCTAGAAGCACAACAAATTCAACCACCATAGCGGATCACTAGTGGATCAACTACAAAGAAGAGAAAATATAACTACAAAGAAGAAGAAAAGTAACACAATCGAACTAATACAACATTGAAATTTTGGCTAGACAGACAAACATTGAAGATTGTCAGGAAAAAAAAGATGTCCTCTAGGATATAACAGAAATTATCAGGGGCACATCTAAAACCACTGTGCTAGAGGTTTTACATGAGCAAAGGACATGTGTAAAAACATTTTGCCTCCATTGAAAATTTTCCTTAGGTTTTGAGTATATTCCTAATGAACAACTAACCCAGAGGAAACCGACTAATAACATGTTTGTTTGGTTTCACAGTGGATGACTTATGACTGCAGAAGCTACAATATGGAGTTTTGTCCTATAAGCACGAAAAATTCAGCCACCACAGCAGATCGGTAGTGGATAAACTACAAAGAAGAAAAGTAATTACAAAGAAAAAGAAAATAAATGTATCGAACTATTACAACATTGATGATTTGGCTAGACAGACAACATTCAAAATGGTTGGGCAAAATTGAAAAAATATGCCCTTCTCCATGATAACAGAAATTCGAAGGGGAGGTCCCCTCAGCATATCTAAAACCACTATGCTAGAGGTTTTACATGAGCAAAGGGCATAGATAGAAACATTTCACCTCCAAACTGCCGTCTCATGAATGGTACATTCTTCAGTTGCTGCAGTGATGGGTAATTCTTGTTCATTTAGCAACAGATTCATTCCTTCAATCGTTTGCTAGAAACAGAATGATGCGTTCTGAAATTAAAACTAAGAAAACTAAGCACATACACCTGTTGTAAGGAATACTCACACAGTCACACTCACCCCAACAACTAAAGTTAGTGGTTTCAAAAATCTTTAGATTTAACAAAAGGGGAAAACTGAAGAACAATTTTCTTCTTGGATGGAGGCAGGGACTCAAACTATTGTAGTTGGATTCTGCCTAATGGATAATAAATCATTGTAGGATAAAATAAAGATCAAGATTCAGGAAATACAAAATGTTAAAGTCATGTACCTATGGCAAGACGAACGTAACCAGGAATGTAGAGAGGAAAAGCGTGAGACCAAAATTACGGACAAAAAATCAATCCTATATTTGGATCCTCTCATGCTCATTCTCTCATGCTGTCCATCCTGCCTTAATCTCAGCCTTTCATTAACTTTTTTTCTCTCTCTTCTTTATTATTATTCTTTCCTTCATTATCAATTAACCATTGATTTGGAGAAGGAGAGAGGGCTGAACCAAAAGGGCTCGAGAGGATCCAAATCCACCAAACCTAAGCTAAAAGCAAATCTACCTTTTCCATTAAAAAATAAATAAAAAATTATTTTTCCCCACACAAAACAAGGTAAATAAATGTTAGCTTAAGTTACCTTGGGAAGCTGGCACGTTTTTCTATTTGCTGATTGATGGGATTGGGATTCAATGGCCGGGTCTCAGCATCTGAAGCCTGAAAATCAGTGAATTGTCATAAGATCAATCAACCTTTTCCCCGAAGGTAGAATATACAGCAAACTGCAATGAATATTCCAAAAACAACCAATTTAAGTGAATATTGCAGTACCAATTATTTGATTCTGTAAAAATTCCATGACTAGACCCCTCCCTCAAACCACTGTTGTGAGAATAATTAAACCCACAGCATAAATTCAGTAATTCAGTAAAAATCATTGATTCCTTCTTGTATTCCAAAATGAATTGGAAAGCAACAATGATTTAGAAGCATGCAACAGCATTATAGCTGAATGACTACAAAGGAGTACTTGGATAATGGGTGAATACCAGGACTGACACCAAGTCATTACCTTTCAAGTAGGAATTAAGAAGCCTGTCTAAGACAGTAGCAGAAGAAATGAAGCCAGTTCACTCCACATTCAGTGATTCAGTCTTCACATGATGCGACACAATTCCATACACGATCTGGAATATCTAGTCCACATTACCCCTTATCCAAGCATCACCTATTTCCTTAATCAAAACAGGTCATAAATCAACTACCAAAAGCATAAAAAATCCCCACCTCAGAAGCACTTTCTCTTTGTAATCCATCTTCTGTCTGCAGTTCAACGGATTCCGGATTGACCACATCCCACAAGAAACCATTTTCATGTTCAAGAGAAAGCTTGTCAAATTCTGTATTAACAGCTTTACATTGAGGCTCCATATGTGCTACATACTTCTCTGTAATTTCATACACCAAAAATGCATTTAGTAGTTTAGTATAGGTTCAGTAAAGAACAGGCTAAAAGAAAATTAATGTAGAACAACAAAATTAGATTAAAACAAACTAATTTCATCAAGCAACCAACATGCACATAACCACTAGTCATCAGAACCATGTAGAGGAACGTTCCTCAAGCCCAAAGAAGGAAATACAATAACAATATTTACAGCTTGAAAATGTATGCTAATGATTTCTACCTCTACATACACAAGAACATGGGGTTTGCTCACGGAGAAAAATCAAGTACACAAATAAATCACAAACTGAAAAACATTTAACAATGGCTATTCTTCAATTTGAGCTCACTATTAAGCGTTCATCATGTTTTTTAATAAGCTTAAAATGCTTAAATAGGTACAATTTCACAGATCGCCAACACAGAAATTAGAGAGCTGTTCTACATGCATACATAGTGCTGCAAGGGCATATTCAGACGCTTGTCACAAGCACCATGGAAACGTTATCTCAATTCTCACACCAGAAAGGAAAAAGAAAATTCTCCATATATGTACAAATTATAAACATGGAATAATGTCCCACCACCAAATGCAGCAACAGTTAAGAATAAATACATAATTTTTTTGACAAAATTTATAAATATCCATTCATACGTTCCATTAATTTTGTCTTCAAAACTACAGAAGAATATCAAACACAATTTTGGGATAGCTTGAACAAACTTCTCATACCTGCTAAACTGCGAAGGGCATTCTCGGCAGCTTGTTGTTGAGCATCCTTCCTTGTCCTGCCCATACCAAAGCTGATTTTCTCACCATTGAATAGTACCTAAACCAAGGTATCAGACAATTTACAGCATAGGTTATGACAAGTAAAATGAAACAGAAGACTAGATCTAAAGCGAAGTTTATTACAGATTCAAGTAAAATGTGATAACAACTTTGCTAACAAAGGTTAAACACAGCAACAAGCAAACAAGAGGAACAATGGAAACCAAAAATGGCAACACATACTATCGGGCCACAATAACATATTTACCGGAAATTGAGTACAAAACTAATAGCATTTAAGATGACGATAGAAAAACTGGGAAATGACATTGAACAATAGTCAAGCAGTTCATGATAAATTGCTTAAAGTACAAAACCAAGAAAGCATCTAAAGTAAATTATGTGAGATAAAGCCAAATAAAAAACAGATCTAATCTGGCCACTATCATGGAAGTCAAAATATATCAGATCTTGATAATCATTAATCTACAAAATACCCCATATAATTTCTCACAGTTTAAAAACCACAAATCGGTGAATTCATCTTATAGAACATAACACATACTACACATAAGCCAAGAAAGTCAATAAAAACATGTAAAAAGTAGTATATAATCGTTAAAAAGAAACAGAACTTTCACTTACCTCCACTGAAAACTGCAAGTCTTTGCTGGTGCTTACAATTGGCTTAAATTCAACCTATTAAAAGGAATGCATAGAAATGCACTTCAGCGAAAATAGAGGAAAGAAATGCTCACTTGGGTGCAGAAACTATGCATACCTTAGAGGAACACCGCTTCCCAATTTCTTGCAGCACTCCAATAGATAGAGATTGTACAGAGATCAATTTTCCAACTTCATTTTGAAAATCTTTGCTATTAGAAGATGTATGATTTGGAGATATCACATCCTCTGCAAAGAGTTTGGTCCATAACAAAACATCAATGATTATATACAGCAGATGAGAAAGTAAAAAATGCCAATGAAAATTTTAATAAACAAGATCGTACAAATTTCTGTAACTCTCCAGCTCTTCAAAGCAGATAGAAAAATGATTGGAAGGTTCAGTAAGACAACTTTAGAATTACATGAAATTGAGAATGGGAGTGGGGGAATATCTCGTATTTATGCACAAAATTCAGGCCTCCTCAGTTATTTACGTTCTGTCCTATTCTAATCCAGTTAGCAAAGGGTGCCTTTAAGGTCTCAACCTCACTAAAAAGAGGGTCATACCGGTCAGGTGACTACATAAAATAGTCAAAACAAAGCAAATAAAAAACTAAAGGATGTATTCCTGCTTCAGTTACATTTACAATTTAGAATCATTTACAATTACAGATAGGCGAAATAAGAATAGTGGGAAGATCAAAAGGTGAAATAGAGTAGAAGGTTAAAAAATATTAAACTTAATGAATATTACAGTCATAGGTTTAATTTAAACTATCAAAATTGGACAGGTGCAAGAAACAATAAATGCTGCTTCAGATATAGCACTTGATCTTTTAAAAGATACATTCAATCTTCAGGGTGCGTTTGTTTCAGCTTTAAAAAAAATAGATTTTGGGTTAAAAGAATCTAGAGATTCTTTTTTAGAGATTTTTTAAAAAAATCTAAACCTATTTATGTTTGCTTACTATCATAAAAATAATTTTTTTTTAGGATTTGAAGCTCTTATATTTGAGTTCCTTGTATTTAGAAAAAAAAAAAGATTTTGGAAAAGCTACTAGGAATAGCTTTCATTATGAGACTAAAAATGATTTTTTTAACAAAATGGATTTTTTTAAAATCTGAAACGAACACTACAAAAATAAAAAAAAGTGATTTTTTAGTTGAAAAAATAGATTTTTTTTGAAAAAAATCCCAAACAAACGGGCCCTCAATAATTCCAAGGCAAAACCCATCAAACAATCATATAAAATCTATCTAAAAGCTAAAGTAAACCACCCATGACCGCTACTCTATTAACATTCACCTAGTTTGTCATTGTTAATAACAACATTAAATAAGATTCAAAGCCTTCATATATATGTAAAGAAATTAAGTAATAAGCTATACCTGATAGCCGAGACTTAGATGGAATATTTCGCCTCTGAAAATCAGATACAGAAGTTGCCTGCATATAACAACATTTTCAAGACTCCAAACAACACTTTCATTGTAAAAAATGGGAAGTATCATAACATTCATCTACAAACCTCTTCAGCCTTCAGTTTTGATGCTTGTGAGAGCGGAACAGTGGAGGCTGAAACTTCCATTCTATGAGAAAAGGGTTTTGGTTGAGCCTGATGTTTTTCAGACTTTAGCACATTGGATTCTTTAGCAGATGCAAAAGGCCAATTATTTGTCTGAGTTTTGTTGCTTATATCATCGTCTACCAACCAGCCTCCGTATGATGGAATGGGTGGCCTTGATATCAGAGGGGGTTCAGCTGAACTTTGACCTCTTAAATCTGGACCAAGCCTCGTAGTTAATAGTCCTTTTTTCATGTCATTATCACGATCAATAAAACTGCCGTCATGTTTGAGTGGAGGTCCCAGCAGACCAGGTTCTGAGACAAGGTTGGGAAAGATAATATTAAAAGATAACATAAATTTTCAAAACCGCAATATAGAAACCCAAACAGCATAGAAAAGTGTCCACTACTCTGAGAAGAAATCAGGGGCCTTGAAGATCCAGGACCAGCAACATTTGGAGTTATGCCGGCAGTTGGCTGAGGTGTTTCATGTCTGAACTCAACACTATTTACCATGGGCCGACTGACTAAATCAGCAGAAAGCTTATCATCCTGAAAAGAATAACAAAAATACCAGGATTATTGTACTATCTACAAATGTTCCATGCACATATCTTTACAGGCCTGAATACTCATCACATACACACAGCACAAGAAACACACTGTCAAGATTTGCTAGATAGTTTGAGAAAATGTTGCTATAACAGAGATTGCAAGTAACACTTAAAGAAACAAGGAAACTTAGTTAAAGTATGTTTTTGTGAAAGTTAGCAAACTTAAGCTTGATTACACCACATTTTGCGAAAAGTGGTTTAGCTATGGCGCGATTTATGTCTGTGTACATTTTTAGAAACATGTTTTTAACAGAAAGAAAGTTGTTTGGATATACCAATCAAGAGTACTTTTGAACGTGTAATTACTGAAAAGGTTGTGAGTTCTGTCGTATAGTACAGTAGTTACATAGTAAAACGGTAAGTGAAATATATCCAACGGAAAAAGCAACAGCCTTGTTACTTCCATGTCAACCAGCATGTTGTAGCATGACTCAAAACTAGTGATTCCTGGAAGCACCAAATCGGCAGCCGAAGTACCAAAATAAATCGGTGCCTGATTTTGCTCAGTTTTTGAGCCTTTCCATTCGACCTTTTTCAGTGGCCGAATGGAGGAAAACGGCGCCCGATTTCGTCAACAGCATAAAAATAAAATGTATTTTTATGGGTTTGATTTGTTCTAATTTTATGAGGGATGCTTTTACTATAAATATAAACGTTGTATCATATGTAAACCTTGAGAGAGAGGGGGTTGAAAACAAGGGTTTAGAAACAAACAACAAACTAGGGTTTAGAGAGATTTCTCTAAGCGGGAGACACTAGGGTTGGGATTGTTTTGATTCACCTAGAACAAAACACTGTTAGGATCGAGTCTCTTGGTCACGAGAAGAGATTGAGACTTTGGGTAGAATTAGGTTTGAAGACTAATTCTTGTAACCCTTTTTTTGATATCTCTTTGTAAAATTACTCATCATTATAGTGGAACAGAAGGCTGCTCTCTCCCCCAGACTAGGTCAGTATTGGACTAAACTGGGTAAACAAATTTCGTGTGTTCTCCCTTTCTTTCTCTCGCTGTTTTCTACTTTTGCTTGTGTTTATAATTGTTACCCACTTTGTTTTGGTTGCTTGATTACTTTGCTCCACACATCAAGTATTTTATTGGTGTGATTTTTCAATGAATTCACAACACAGTGTAAAAAGTTAAATTACATTTAGCATGGAAACATAATTTTGCTCGTGAATATCCATTGTCTGTGTTAAAACAAACATGCACTTACAGGTTGGTTTAACCTCCGTTCAACCTCTGCTCCGGCCATTCCTTCACTGATGGGGGCATTACCATTACCATTTGGTACCTCCTGTTATCCATTAGATTAGCCAATATTAAACCAGCAGATAAACAAGAATCTACAAATGTCAAAATGATAGCACATAATCACAGAAGACTAATAATCATCAATGAAATCACATATATTCCAATCCAATACCTCAGACATCAAATAGCTGCTCACATCCGGAGGGTGAGGTAAACTTCCAACCTCGTCTTCAAAGAAGATTTCAGCAATTCTTTGTAAAAAGTTCTCATCAAACTCCCTGCACAGAGACAATAGATTAAAGGTATAGAGAAAAGCATATTTGAGCCAATAAAATACTTGATGGTATGACTTACTTGAAAAAACAACCTCTGACATTGCATGCAACATTTCTTGCTACACATAGGACTGGGACAGCATTGGCTGTCTAATGGGGAAAAAACAAAAAGAACTTAATACTCAATCAAGCATAGTAAGAGAGAAAATATTTCTTTATAATATATGTAAGGAAGTACCTCTGCTTGAGGAGCATAGTAAGGAGTAAAGGCGGGAACGACATGAACCCTGGGCTGGTCCTTGTCCTCCCAAACCTTTGAACGGTCATCAATCACCATTGCCATTTTTGGATGGCACATACCATCGTGAAAAACATTTAGTAAAGATTTTCGGGAGCCTGCAAATTATTCCATAAGGATTACAACTACAACAACAACAACAAAAATAAATTAACCACTATAAGAATAACAACACTGCATAACTTGCACTTGTTACTAAAACCAACATGATCCCATAGAAAAATTTAAATTTAAAATGTTGATAAGGTTTCAATACAAGTTCAACTCCAATAATCTAAAAAGTATCAAAGGAGGTACAGACACTAAGTAAATAATATGAGCCGTACCTGATTTAACACAAATAACCCGATCAAAAACTTGCTTTGAACCTATAAGATGTGCCCCTGGGTCAAGAAGCCTCCACATTTCCAAAGCATAATCCCTTTCAGCCATAGTACAAACATACACTTCAAACCGCTTGCGTCCTTTTGCAGTTAAATAGCATCTTAAATCCTCCCAAGCAGGTCGTAACCTCACTAGTACACTAGTGTCACGGATCTATGTACAGAAACAATAATTGAGATTCAGTCCTAGGCATATCAAAATGATACCGAACACAGCTACACCAATTAAATTTAAACACAACTACATTGCATATAAACAAATTCATAGAAAAATTGCCGGTTTTACATTTTATCCTATTAATTAACTCTCAATAGGGGGGAAAGAAAAATGCTAGGCTACTGGAAAACTAAACAAAATGATGTTGATTTCAAAAATGGCCGCCCAAGTAAATTGTTAGAATATACATTCATTCAGACTTAATGCCTAAGATCTCCCACCCACGACATGACACTAACATATAATGACAAACTAGCAATTGTCATTCCAAAAAAAGAAGGGCATTTAATTTGAACATATATGAAGCTGCTACAGACCAAAAAGTTGCACAAACCAAAATTACAATAGTAAATCAACAAAAATTAAAACATAATAACCCAAAAAAATCTTAAATGACCAATCATCCTAAATACAAGATTCCAAAAGGAGGACTATACCACATGAATAGAACACAAAAAAACATGTCATTCTTAAAGTTCACTTTTGCATTGGTAACAGTGCATTCCTATTGAGATAAAAATAACAGAATAAATTACTTGTCTCTGATCCAAAAAATTTAAAAGTAAACCCCAATATCTGAGTAAAGCAGGAATGAATAAGTAAAAAAACAAAGGGTCATGTTAACTTGTGCCCTAAGGAGCTTAAAATGGAAATTAAAAATAAATTTTATATTGAAAGTATAACTTTTACAACTTTTAAGACATTGAATGCACAAGTTTCAAAAAAAACCTTCTACATTTGCCTTCTTAACTTATGCCCCAAGGGCACAAGTTAACATTTCCCAAAAACAAAATAGCTGACAACCTATGCACCTCAAAAAATTAAGCAAGACACACAAAGGTCAAAATACTGTTATTGTCAATTGCTGATCGAGGAAAATAGTGGTTTGTTCAAATTCCGCTACGCAGCGGTGCTATAGAACCGTTGTAGCCACTATTTGAAAATATTTATGTACTAAATAGCGTATTGTAGAACAATAACTATTTAACAACACTGATACTAATCCTATACATAAAACGTTATCCCGTGTGACCCAGAAACAAGTATAAGAGGACATAGAAAAACAAAGGTGGGTGGGGGTGGGGGGTTCTTCTTTTGTTTGGGGGTAGGGGAAGCACTCGGTCTAACTTCTGAAATCTGGCCATTTGGGCTTTAGATATAGCCAACTATAAATAACCAACATGAAAGAAAGCGGTTCTTTGCAAAAGATTAATTATAGACAAATCCACTCACGAACCTAGTTCTACTTTCACACCTTGTCATTAAGCACTACCTATGTAATACCGACACTCACTTCAGATTGAAGACGTATCTAGTAATCCAAAACCGATACTACAACACATGTGGTTACATTAAATTACTTCTTTTTTCTCAATTTAATGTCAGTGTACACAGTTTCAGTGTCGGAGTTTATAGAGCAGTGTTGTTTTGTTAATTACGGATCGCGGAAAATAGTGGTTTGTTCAAATTCTGCTATGCAATAGTGATATGGCACCGCTATAGAGGCTATTTGACAACATTTTGTAATAAATAGAGTATCGTGGAACAATAGTTGTTTGTGCAAATTCTGCTACGATTATAGCAGCTATTCAACAACATTGTTATAGATCACTATCAATTCCTAAGTCCTAACCAACTATCAGACGAATCAACGCAAAGTTTTGCCAATTTATTGGATCCCGATCCTAAATCATTAACAACCACTCTCCAATTACCACCACTCACACTCCATCCATAAATCAAAAGTAATAAACCATAAATCACATTAAACACAATCGCACACAAAATCACACATTAAATTACTTCCTTTTTCTCAAATTAGTATCAGTGCAGACAGTATCAGTGTTGGTGTTCATAGAGCAGCATTGTTAATTGCGGATTACAGAAGATAGTGGTTTGTTCAAATCCAGCTATGCAACAGTTATATGGTGCCACTATAGCAGCTATTTAACAATATTTTGTACTAAATATCGTATCGCAGAACAATGGTGGTTTGTGCAAATTCCGCTACGCTATAAAAGCTATTTAACAACATTGTTATAGAGCACTATCAATTCCTATGTACTAACCAAATATTAGACGAACCAATGCAAAGTCTGGCCAATCAATTGATCCAAATCTTAAATCAATAACAAACACTTACCACAACTCAAACTCCATCCATAAACCATAAACCACAGGTCACATTAAACAAAATCACACACATATAGAAAGATATAATTTCCATCTAAGAAACTAGAATACAAACCTCAGGATTGATTCGAGTAAGAACAATATTCCTATCTTGCAACCTAACAACAGGCCTCATAACTTTTTGTTCAGACAAAGACGGCACTTCCTCCATTTGAACCTGATACTGCCTCCCATTCCCATCAACAACAGAATCACTCTCAGCAAACTGCTTCAACAACAATCTATCCTCCAAATACCGCTTCAACTCACCAGACATCCCCTGCACCCTCGACGGATCAGTCTCCCTCGAAAGCCAACTCCGCAATGCATCAATCCTATCCTCAAATGACTTCATCGTGTTCGCAACAATCAAAGTCTCATCTAAATCAAACACAATCGATAAACACCTCAAATTCAACATCCCCATACACGCATCATAAAGTCTAGCCGGAACTGCATAGCACCAAAAACACGGAAACTTCTTCCGTTTGCTCGGCATTGCCACTAAATGAAGCTCTTCATCTCCAATCACCGCCACCGCCGTCTAAAACACACCGTTTCAAATCAAATCTTCAAAATTAGAACAGTTCAAGTAATAATAAATGAAGCGCTGACACAGACACCTGACACGACACAGACACCGGCACACGGTGATAATTTGGGTAAATGAACTAATTGACTGTAATCACATGTGTCGGTGTTAGACACGCGCAGATGTGTTCGATGCAACATAGATAATAAAAATAGTAATAATAATAATAATAAATTAATAAAAATAATAATAATAATCAATAATTAAAGTTGAAATCATAATTTTCAGCTTATGATTAACTTCACCTTCATTTCATGGAACATCGAAGCGTGAAGATTAATCAAAAGCGGTTGTTCAACGGAAAGCGATGAATCGAGTTTACATCGAACATTGAAAGCGGAAACCGATTGAAGAATCGAAAGAGGAGGACATCGTTCACTACGGAAAGTTCTATGGTGGATGCGAATCTCGTTGTTTGGGAATCGAAAATTCTGAAAAGCGATTACTGGAAAATAATCGAGTTCGCCCAAACGCGCGTCGCTTTCAAACACTTCAACTTTTAACCCTAACCGATTCATGTCGTACAAGGTAGCTTAGGATGAAAACGACGTTAAGAAATTGAGAGAAAGAGAAGAAAAAAAGCGCGGCGGTGATAATTTGTTTTGAAACTGTTTACGCCATTTTTGTAGTGTCGTTTTTGGTTTTGAAGTTTCTGATTATGGAGACACTGACACAGTTACTCTCTTTCTATTTCTCTCTCTCTTTTTCTTGCAGTTTCTCTCACTTTCTCGGGAATTTCTCTTTCGTGAGTCTGCGATTATTTGAAAATGATACAGTGGTTTGGTATTTATAGGATGAAGTGTGGTTTGGTTGAACAGCTAACGTGGATGATGTGTGAGATTACTTTTGTACCCTCAAAGTGTTTTGTGGGAGGTGTTAGGGTTGCATGAAGGTGATAAATAAGAGGTGGAACTTTATTTGTATGGTTTAGATTAAGGGGGGACAGCGGCCGGTTTCGGGTGGGGTTTGGGTTCAAAATGCAAATCTCCCTAAAACTGATGAGTTCAATATCACAAACTATTCTCGTCCATATGCATCTTCGGTTTCAACAGGTAGCGGTTCGGCAGTTTTGGGGGTGGTTCGGGCAGACTGTGTCGGTTGTGGATCAAACAAAATTTTATGCAAAAACTTAAAAAAAATAATAATACAGTGCAAAAAAATAAAGGTGGGGGAAGAAGCTTTCTGGAGAAATGTATACAAGAACAATAAAGATCTGAGCAAAGAAGATGAGATTGGATATAGAAGCAAGAAACAATATGATTTATTAGTTAGAGAGAAGCTATTGTGTCTTTGTCTTTGGAGACTTGAAAGAGAATAGACAAATTCAAAGCAAGAAGTGTTTATGGGAAGGCATGGGCAAGAGAGAAGAAACGGCGCTGCAAGATGAAGATGAAATATTAGGGTTTGAGAAAATTTTAGTATTAATAGGGTTTTGTGTTGGGCTGGATTGGGGAAAGGCTGAAATTATTTGGGCCTAAGGGAACGTGTCGGTTTCGGTTTGCAACGGTGCTTCCCACACCTCCTGTTACCGTCCATAATAGACCAGTAGAACCCGTTTCTATCACCCGCCCAAACGGCCCAAACCGATTCAGACCGCTGGTTTTTCATTTTTCTCCCACGGGCCGACCGATTTTGGACAGGTCGGCCCAATCTGTCCAGCCCTAGTCTAGATTAACCGACAATGTTGAATTTGATATACACATTCTTAGGTGGTGTTTATTACATTGTTGACAGACAAAACAGAAATGTGAAACTTTGGACACGTTACTCTGGAAGAGCTTGATATATCTAGTGAACAAATACATCAGGAAGTTTCATGAATTAAGGTGAAGCGTTAGATCTTAGCTTTTGCGGAATATGTGGGTAGATGATATTGAAATAGATGAGGCGGTTACATTTATGCTTTTTGTCATGAATAATGTTTTTGGGATAAATAGAATTTTCCATCGTAGAATCTACCATTTGTCTTTTATTTCTCTATGGTTTTGATCATTGAGTGAGGATAAATATATTCGTCGAGGGGTTTTTCATCATTCAAGCTATAGAATATAATTCAATTTTTTATTTCTCATAGTTTCTCTTTATATGTGGTAATTATATTTGAGGCATGTAGAATAGGTATATCTCTCGGTTAAGATTTGAACTATAATTCGTCATGTTATATTAGACTAATATCTTATATTGGACTCAACTCATATTTGTAAACTAATTTATCTTTTAATACATAAATAACGTGTAAGGTTGAAATTCTATGAATATTGTGAGGGAGTTTCTTTTCTAAACTACAATGAGATTTACTTTTAGATGATTTGATATTTGTATACAGAAATATGCATGCCAATGAAATATAATTCACCGACTCAGTATTATCTTCTTAATAAATTTTGAATATTTTGTCTTTTTTTAGACAGATATCATTGAACTAGTGAGAGAGTAATATCTCACGGTAATTAAGCATCAACAAAAATGCACCTAAACAGGCATGCCCAAATTCCTCATGAATATTTGAAGGAGATCTTGTCTGCATGCTTAGGTGAGAGCCATTACCACTTCATTATGGATGTGTGCGTACAAATACATGTGAATAGATTAGATTCTTTATAGTGAAACGTGTTAGAACGATGATGACTGGGGTGTTATCACGTGTTTCACTCAGGGGGTGGAGCATTTTTACCATCTATACCAGCTTAGAGGTGAAAAACACAAGAATGAGGGGTTGAATTGTGTTTCTTTTAATCTCTTTCTAAGTTGTTAAATAAAGCAGTGTAAACAAAGATAAATAGAGAAGATAGAAAGACAAACAACTATCCTGGTTCACCCCACAAACCGAGGCTAGTCCAGTCTCCTTATACTTCTAAGAGATTTTTCAGTATAATCACACAAGATTACAATTACTTCGACACACAAGTCTAAGATTTCCTTCCCTTAATTTGGGGACGTCTACAATCAAAAATTTCAAATTAATTTGATTGGTGTTTACACCTTTATACTCAAAGAGTGGTAAACTAACTTAAAGCTCAATAGACTTCTGACACTTAAGAAATTCTAATATTGAAATTTTGTAAAAAATATTTCTAAGTGTTTTTGCACTATAAAATTTATCATACCTTTGGATTCAATCAGACTTTCTGCAACTGGATTAGTGTTATCCTGCAATCAGCCACCATGTCTATTTCTATCAATGGTTCTCAACATGGATATTTCAAGTGTGCTAGAGGCGTCATGCAAGGAGATCCTTTATCTCCTTTACTATTTTGTTTAGAAGAGGAAGTCCTCAGTAGGGGTATTTTGAAACTTGTAGATGATGGGAAAGTATAATTGATAAAAGCTTCAAGACATACTCAAATTCCCTCCCATTGCTTCTATGCAAATGATTTGATGGTTTATTGTAAAGGTAAATTGTCTAGTCTTGAAGCATTAAAGGATCTTTTTACAAGGTATGTCTCTTGCTCTAGTCAAGTCATTAATCTTGGGAAATCTTCTATTTTCTCTAGTGGAGTTTCAAACAATAGGCTAAACACTGTGGTTAACCTGCTTGGTTTCAATATTGGGTCTTTGCCTTTCACTTACATGGGTGTTCCAATCTTTAAGGGTAAACCTAATACCATTCACTTTCAACCTATTGCTGACAAAATCAAACTTAAACTTGCTTCCTGGAAAGCCTATCTTCTATCTATTGCATGCAGAGTCCAATTGGTTAAGTCAGTTGTACAAGGAATGATGGTTCACACTGAAGGTGAGAAAAACCACAAGAAGGGGGGGTTGAATTGTGTTTTTGGAAACTTCTTCCTTAACGTTCTAGATAACTATCCTCAGGTTCAGAGTCTGAAGTAGTTCAGAGTCTGAGTGAGTTCAGAGTCTATGTGCAGCGGATAATGTAAAGAACAGAAGAAGAAAGAACACAATCAATTATACAGGTTCCTTCCACAAATCGGAAGTAGTCATGTCCTCCTTGCACTTCCAAGGAGAGTTCCACTAAAATGTAATCTCAAATTACAAGTTGCTCAATCACACAAGAAAGAGACTTATCTTTGCTCAAGGACACTTCCAAGAGACTTC
>Ga0228710_1006342_pt1 | contig 17981 bp, 14 predicted proteins | sample MedpolnodulmetaG_FD_177995 | JGI IMG/M metagenome (GOLD analysis project Ga0228710, IMG submission 177995) | Root nodule microbial communities from Medicago polymorpha collected in Santa Monica, California, United States - pink nodules | ecosystem: Host-associated > Plants > Roots > Nodule...
TCTATTATATGAATAACTTGTTGATGAAATATTACATGAAGGTATGTATATATGTTGATGAATTACTATATGAATGCATATGTTGAATTAACATGATGACTATATGATGTTGCAATTAAATGATGAATATCTATGAGATTATAATGTTGTTGGTCGTCATTGTTGTTGATGTTGGCAAGTCGTTGTTGTCGTACATTGTTGTTGATTAAGTTGTTGAGTCCATGCATACTCATAAAGTTGGGGGCTCATGCCCTGTTGAATGTTAATCATTCATATCACGTTGATTTGAGAGCCTATGCTCTACACATTGATTTAGGAGTCGATGCTCCACACGTTGATTTTAGGAGTTTATACTCCACACGTTGCTTTAAGAGCCACTGCTCTACACGTTGAATTGAGAGCCTATGCTCTAACACGTTGATTGGTACCACATGCATATTGCATAGTCAAGTTTGTCATTGTGTCGTTGCATTGTCGTTAATGTTGAGTTGTCGTCGTCGTTGTTGAATAGTTGTTGTTGATTTTAATGCTAAGTAGAAATAAATGAAGCATATGTGAAACATTATTGATAATAAGTATATGTGAACTATTATTGTTGTTAATTATTATTGTTTAGGTTGTTAAATTCCGTTGATGAATTATATGCTTGTTATTATTGAATGTGAAATCTCACCCCTTCTGTTTGAATGTTGCCTCTACGTGGGTAACATGCAAATAACCTGGATTAGCTGCTGATGTGAGTTGACTCTCTCATGCGTCGTCTTAGGGTCGCTCTGATACGTAACGGGATGAGGATTATTTGCTTGTTTTCCACTGTTGCATATTAATTATGAACTATGTTGTTGAACCTTTTGAATTAAGATTTTTAATTAAGTTATTTATGATGAGGCCGTAGCGCCAAAGTTGTTGAACTATGAATCTATTTTCCGCTGCAATGTCATTGAAATTTTGACAAGGTTGTTTTAATAAATAGTAACTTTACTCTATTTATATTTTAAATGTAGTGTGGTATCCCGTTTTACGTTGAATACTCTGATTATTTGTATTATTTACATTGTTGGGAAAACGGGGTGTTACAGTCGAGACTGGTCTCGCCCTTCTCCATCACTCAGGCCTACCCCTCACCTATTGGCCTCATGCCATGACTACTGCAGCCTACCTTATAAGTCTCCTTCCCACTCCAATTCTTGGGTACCAATCACCCTATTTCAAGTTGCACAACATTAACCCGGACTATCATAAATTAAAATGTTTTAGATGTTTGTGTTTTCCCTGGATTAAGCCATATGCTAACCATAAACTTGCACCAAAGTCTACTATGTGTGTTTTTGTAGGTTACTCGGTTGATCAACATGCATACTTGTGTCTCGATCCCACAACGGGCAAGATTTACACCTCTCGCCATGTAAAGTTTGTAGAATCGAAATTTCCATTTAGCTCCCTTGCTACTCAAACACAGGCACTCGCCCCAGATTCGACGCTCGCTTCGCCAAACCAAAACAAGCTCACCCAAATCATTCAACATCCTGCAACTCCAATCCCAAATGAACTCATCCATATCACTCACCCATCTGTGCCGTCATCACCAATGCCCAATGACCCCGCCCACACCACTTAACAACAGTCGCCATACTCACAAACCTCTAGTGAGCTAGCCCAACCCACACAAACATCTTCGCCCACTTCACAAAACTCCAATGAGGTCGCCCCCCAACATCCAATGAACTGTCCCACATTACTTCATCACCAACGCCTCCACCACCACCCCCACCCACTGCTCGCCCACACAAAAACCAGTTAACCAATGTCGATGGGATCATTACCCGTTCTCAAATGAACATTGTTAAACCCATCAAAAAGCTTAACCTTCATGTTCGCCCCTAATGTCATGTCGAGCCCATCAATATCACTCAAGCCCTTCGTGACCCTGGCGCTCGGCTATGCAATCTGAATTGGATGCCTTGCACAACGATAACACATGGGATCTTGTTAGCCGGTCATCTGCTCAGAATTTAGTTGGGTGTAAATGGGTTTTATGTATCAAACGAAATCCTGATGGCTCCATTGATCGTTACAAAGCACGACTAGTTGCCAAAGGATTTCATCAATGCTCTGGTTGTGACTACATAGAAACATTCAATCTAGTTGTCAAAACCGATGACTATTTGAATTGTCCTTACATTTGCAATTCGTCAAGGATGGTCCCTTCGTCAGCTTGATGTCAACAATGTGTTCTTCCAAGGTACGCTCAAGGAGGAATATTCATGTTACAACCACCTGGATTTGTCAACAAAAACTTCCCTGATCATATTTGTCGCCTCAAAAAAGCACTTTATGGGTTAAAGCAAGCACCTCGTTCCTGATATACAGAACTTCGATGTATTCCTATTATCTCTTGGCTTCGTCAACTCCACTACTGATGCCTCTTTATTTATCCACCATAAACCAGGTGTTACACTGTACTTATTAGTATATGTTGTTGATATCATTGTCACCAGGAGTTCTCCTGCAGAGGTCTCCACACTCATTGCCACACTCGCCGCTCACTTTTCTTTAAAAGACCTTAGATGTCTTAATTATTTCTTGGGGGTCTAAGTGATTCCCTCTACTGCGGGTATATTCCTTTCCCAAAGGAAATATATCACTGATCTACTTCATAAATCAGGCATGGCAGATACAAAACTAGCATCCACTCCATTGTCTGCCACATATAAGTTACTCAAGGATTCTGGTAATCTCTTACCGTCCCCAACTGAGCATCGAGCGCTCGTTGGAAGCCTCTAATACTTGAGTCTTACTCGCCCAGACATTGCCTTCAGCACAAACAAACTCACCCAATTCATGCAGAATCCCAGAATGGCTAATTGGTCTGCACTCAAAAGAGTGCTCAGATACTTGGCGGATTCTTGTGACAAAGGCGTCTTCATCTCAACGACAGCCCCACCCAATCTCCATGCATACTTGGATGCGGACTGGGCAGGCGACAACGATGATTATATCTCCACCACTGGTTATCTGTTATATCTTGGCAGCACAACCATCTTTCAGAGCTCTCGAAAACAACGTTATGTTGCTCGATCTTCCACAAAAGCAGAATATAAAGCCTTGGCTGACACGACAAGTGAGCTGCTATGAGTCCTTTCCCTATTCACTGAACTTGGCCACACTCCAACAACCAATCCAATCATCTATTGTGACAATCTTGGTGCTACCCACCTTAGTGCTAATCTTGTATTTCATTCTCGGATGAAACATATAGCCTTAGCCTATCATTTTGTCCGAGAAAATGTTCAACATGGCAAGTTTCGAGTATCCTTTGTTTCTACCGATGATCAACTTGCTGATATTCTAACCAAACCCCTGCTTCGTCCTAGGTTCGATTACTTACTGTCCAAGTTGCATCTCTCTTTCAGACCATACAACTTGTAGGAGGATATCAATAATAATGAGAAAATGTCGCACATCGGATAATATGAAGAAATATGCAAATGCTTAGTCATATAAATAAAAGCCTTGTGTGTTAGTATTACTTGCACCAATAGTTAGTGAGTTTTGCTATAGCTAACATTACTTCTACTATTCAGTACTTGTAAACTTGTAATTACCAATTACATTATACAATTCCTTTCTTTCTGTTTCTTATAAGAGTCCTATGTCTATTAGATGAAAAAGTAAATGTTTTATAATATGTATAAGTGGGATGATCCATATACAAATAAAAGGTTAACCCAACCGTCCGATGCAAGAGAATTGTTAGAACAAAAACCCAGTTCAAAAATAAAAAGATAGGAAAAATACAAATAAAAAACACATGGTAATTGTGCTTAGAGTTTGACCAATTATGTCTATGTCCCATATTGTAAAGTGAGTGTTAGTACATTTCTATTATTATTCAAGCTTATAGTTTACGGTGTACATCTTATGTTTAATACTATGTTTAAATTTACAAGATTATCTGAGATGTACGCTAAACTATTAGAGACGACTATTTGAATTAAACAAAAAAATTTGTTTACCAGTGTCTCCATAGCATACTTTTAAAACTCGACTCGGTCATCGACTCGGCAGAGACATTGGGTCACTGAGTCGATGGTCGAACCATTAGGTCACTGGTTGAACCGCATGATTGAATCGGATCAAACTAGATGACTCGATTAGATAACTCAGTGTTTAAATTAAATATGTATAAGTATTTAATCAGATTAAATCGGATTGAAACGGTGACTCAGTCACTCCAAAAACTAAAATAATGACACATATAGAATAGAATAAAAATAAATATCCAACAAACATAATTTTATAGACTAATTATTTTGAGTTTTAAATGAAATATTTGAGCTTGATAATTATATATGCTTATGAGTTTGACAAAGGTTTTTTTTTTTTAAAGATGATTTTGATAAAGATTATATAAGTTTATTTTATGAGGTATTTTTACCATAAAAAAATAAAAGAAAATTGAAAGGTATTTGTTTTATGATGAATATTTTGACGAGATGGTAATATAGGCAGTGATCTTTATCCAAACATGTGTTATTGTAATCATAGTAAAAGCAAATTGAACACAAAAACTAATAGTGTTTCAGTGGCTTGGAGAGTTTTCTTTAATAGTTGGGTCATGAGTTCAACTTCCACCAACACTACTTTTTACAGCATAATTTAATTAAAATATCTTCTTGCATCAAACCGGTCCAACCAAATACTCGGCCGAGTCACCGGTTTTTACCAAGTTTTACCGGTTTTGACCGGTTCTTGTCGAGCTAACTACATGGCCGATCCAAAGGTCTGCTCGAACCGGCCTACCCACCGGTTCGACCGGCCGGTTCGAGCCGAGTTTTAAAACTATGCTCCATAGTACTATTTTTAAGGATTCTAAAATAAAAAATTATTCTATAAGAAAGTCAAATATTTCATAAAAAAATTACCATTTTTGTTAACATTTTCCTTAAACAATAAATTACTGTTCTCTTTTGGAATGATTAATTGTACAAAGAACTACACTTTATAATATCAACCCGAAATTGAATATATTTTTGAGGTTGCTTAAAATCAGGTCACCGACCGTTGATTCAACATTGTTTTAGGTATAAATTCAGTTAAAAAAATCCAAGAGAAACTTGCCATGTCTTGTTTCATCTAAAAAAACACCCTTGACTTTCTTTGTGTAATTTCTTATATACTTGTCTCTTCCTTTGTTTGTTGGGTTTAATTCTTTGAACAAAGATGATTGTTCCTTTGCTTAATCAGTGAGCAGATGAACCTAAAACCACATGGTCACACACCCTATGGTTACGCAAGAATTGATATTTGTTGCTGACTTTATGTTAAGAGATACTCTCTTTAACGTGATTAGGTGAGGGGGTACCACTAGCCCTACAAACAACTACTATTTTTATACATGATATCATGCTCAACAAACCATTGATTTTAAGCAATTTATTTTTTGTGAAATTTAGTCCACATAAGCTTAATGCCAGGTGAGTTTTGATATTGATGTAATTGATATTTAACTATGTTTTTGGAGTGTGATGTACCAAAAAGGACAGCGATGCAAAATAAATTTCTAACATGTATGATCATGTATTTTTTTCTTTCTTCTCTATATTTAACCTCCGATTCTCATGAAAAAGACACCAATAATTTTAAAAGTTCATTCGGTTGAAAGTCAGTAAAAACAATGATTATTTTTGCCATAATTCAAACACGGGTTCTTTAAAATGATCCATTTTTAACTGAAATTTATGGATAACTTAGGGTACAATCACTTATGATTTATCACTATCATGTATCATTAACTCTCACTAGTAGCTTCACGGTTTAATTTCACATAAATAGATGGTGCTCTAAAAGCCAATGAGCATATATAGTCGCCCATGCACACTCATGAAGCATATAGCTTTCTAATGAAGGAAAATCGTGGACCATCCTTCTTTGTGGATGTGAATTGTGACCATTATTATGGATTTGTGATGAGAGTTATTGTTTTCCTTTAAAATCGTTCTCACTTACCACTCTTGTCATGTCTTCCATGTGGAGTTTATGGAAGATATATGCATTTGTCAAATCCAATCTCATTTCCTCCCTTTCATACTTATTCATACTTTATTTGTGTGCGGAGAAGATTTAAGAGAGTACAAAATAAATTAAAATAGTGTTAATAACAAAGTTAATTCTATAAGTATGTTAATTGTTTTAAAAATACCAAGTAATCATCTTTAAATGATGTTTGTGTGCGGAAAAGATTTATGCATTAAATGATGTTTGTGATATATCATTAATTGAATGAATTTTGAAACAAAAAAAAAAAAGAATGAATTTAAAATGTAGATTTTTTGCTTATAACAGTGAATGGAGGGTGTATGATAATAACAAGTAACATATAAAACACATGAAAGTTCATTCTTTTAATCCATAAGTATATTGAAATTTTTTTGCCATGTTACTCTCTTTTTTATTTTGTCAATATACAATGGCAACCAGAGAAAGAGAGACATATTTTCGTATACTTTAAAAATTATTTATTTATATATATTTTAGTATCAGGAGATAGAATACTATTAAGGAACTAAAAAATCCTTAATTTTTTTTATTAAGGAACTAAAATTGGGGTGTACTTTAAATTTTTCTAATAGTGTAGTGAAAAGATTTTCATAAAATGACAAAAAAAAATTGTGAGTCTCGTCACATACAACATATATAGATATCATTAAAAAAATATAGATATAGATAGATCGATAAAATTAGAAAATAAAATAAAACTATCTAAAATTTATTTGTGTATATTTCATTAGGAAAGTAATTTTTTATGAGTAAATCGATTTCTTCCCTCTTTATTATTTTTTCTTATGCGCCAAGCAAGTGATTTCATAGTTTGATTCTTATTTTGTCCTATTCTAAAAAAAAGGAAGATAAATAAGATGGATAAATAGGTGGTCAACTTAAAAGGATTAAAATAAATTAATCATAAAACAAAATATGATATGGAAAATTTTATGAGTTGTTGGTGTGTTATACGGAAGTTTGAAATAATTGTACTCAATCGAGGAACAAGCTCTATCAAATAACAAATGTATAGAAAAATTTAGATTTTCTATATATTAGAATAATTGTTGATTACATTTTATTTATCTCTAAATCAAATTCCAAATTACTACGACATCTTCGGTTAAAAGCTAGAAGTTAATAAAAGAAAAATATATGTAAGATCGTGGATTCAACTATGACGCAGGATACTTGATATGATACGTTGATACTGATTTTTTTTAAAATTCAAGATACGATGCAGTCGAGATACTTTAATAAAAAATAAAATTTAAACTAGATTAAAACTTATAATACAAACTATGGACTAATTTTTTTTAATAAAAAATAGCTTCAAAACCATGATCAAACAAACATATAACAACACTAAGGGAAAACAATGAAATTGTCTTCACATGACAATCAACAATATTAGTGTTCTCAAAACAAGTCCAGACAAAATATATAATGAACAACAACAAAAATATAAATATAAGTAATATTGATAATAATGAAAGTCACAATTAGTCAATTACATATATAATATATTTCAAAATGACAACATCAGTCCATTAGATATATCCAAAAAAAATAGAAATATTACGGATTCCACGCGTATCGGTTTTGCATCGCTTATCCCTGTGTATCGGTTTTCCATCGCCTATCCCTCGACGATCTCTGATGTATCTAAAAAGTATCAGACAAGTATCGATGCATGATACATATCAAATACGATACGTCATGCATTTTGAAGTATTTGTACTTCATAGGATAATCTCTATGATTGATGAATCGTAAACAAATCTATCAATATTCTTTTAATTTTGAAGCATACATTATTTGACTCTGATTCTGATGAGTCTAATTTAACCTTGACTATAATTCTTATTTGATTATAATGTCCAACTCATTTAAACTTTATTTAATAAAAAAACAAAAAATACTGAAAATTGTAGCATAATAAAAAAACAAAATATAATCTAGCTGGCAAAAGCTGGCTCTACAACAAGCAGAATCAGCCTCTGTACCTAAAAATTCAATTTTTCTTCCTTTTTTTCTCAAACCCTCACCCCCCTATTTCATCTTCATCACCGATTATTCTTCAACAGTTACCAATTTCAAACTCAAACACACAACAACATATGAATAATTAGGGTTTATACCGCAAAGAAACACAACAAACTTGAATAATTAGGTTCTGAAATGAGTGGTTCTAGGTTCATCAAGTGTGTCACTGTTGGTGATGGTGCCGTTGGAAAGACTTGTTTGCTTATCTCTTACACCAGTAACACTTTCCCTACGGTTAGTAATTCTCTTTGTTTCTTCATAAAGGTTCAATTTTTATGTGTTATTCAAGTTCTATGTTGCTGATTTTTGAAATTAAGTGAAAAATAATAAATGGGTTTGCTTTTTTATTTGTCAAAATTCAATTTTTGGTTTCTATGATTTTCTTGATTCATTGTTTGATCCTTTGATTTGATGTTGCTGATGACGTGTTTTCTTCAAAATAGACCAAATTTGGGATCTTTTTCATCAGTTTTGTGTACCCTTTTTGGGATATTTGTTGGATTTGGGTGGAAAGAGGAAAAGGGAAATATTCTGATTGAATTTTTTAATGTTGATTTTGATTTGATTCTCAGTTGCTGCATTTCTGTTTTGCTATGACTTTATGGAGGCATCATAATTCCTCCAAGTATATTTTAGGATATTAGGACTTTGATCCTTTTTTGTTTTTGAATTGATGCAATGATCTTCAAAAAGATTACTGCTGTTTGACTTGACAATTGACTGAAAGATGATGATGACTTAACATTAGGACTTTGGTCCTTTGTTGTTTTTGAATTGATGCAATAATCTTCAAAAAGATTAATGCTGTTTGACTTACAATTGATTGATATATGAGGATGATTTTGGATTTAGTAATCTGTAATTGTAAGTTGTAACATGTTTTGTTTCTTTGCAATTCGTTGGCAACAGGACTATGTGCCGACTGTCTTTGACAATTTCAGCGCAAATGTAGTTGTGGATGGGAGCACTATAAATCTCGGGTTGTGGGATACTGCTGGTACGTTTAGTATAATCGTTATACCTAATGCTGTCTTGTTATTTAGGATTTTCTAGTCATTGATCTAATATTTCCAACTTATGGAACAGGCCAAGAAGATTACAATAGATTAAGACCCTTAAGCTATCGTGGAGCTGATGTTTTCCTGCTTGCTTTTTCTCTCATAAGCAAGGCCAGCTATGAAAATATTGCCAAGAAAGTAAGCTTGATATTATTGTTTTCATTTTTATTTTGTCCCCTTCTACACTAGACTAATTTTCCCCTTTTCCTTTTCTAGTGGATTCCTGAGTTGAGGCATTATGCTCCTGGTGTTCCAATTATTCTCGTTGGAACAAAACTTGGTTAGATTCTTGCTCCTTCATTTCCTTCTCTAAATTTGTTTACTCGTTTGATGTGCTGCTTTTATGGCAGAGAAGCACATTAACAGTTCTTTGATTCTGTGAAGTTTCTTCATTTAATAACCATACTGATAGCTTTCTTTTATTCATGCTATGTATCTCATTGTTTTAATGTGCATGAAGTTAATTATTTATTAATTAAACACATCCTTGAATAAGTGCTGCTCGGCTAAACTCTTGAATCTGGAGTTACTGCAGTTGTATCTTGCCCTTGATGGCTTGGCTTTTGATTCACTACAGATTCAGAGAGAGCCATCCTTTCCTGTCTTCCATTCCATGCTTACCTCAGTCACGACTTAAACCAACAATTGGTTCGGATATAACCAAGAATTTCAAGGAATGTTATATTTTGAAGTTTTCATTTAAGACCATCTAAAATATATAATAGCCTTTGTCATTTTTTATCTTTGTTTGATGTTTACTTCATGTAAAACTAAAAGGAAAGTATAGTGTAAGTTGATTTCAGTGCTTCACGAGTGTTACTGATAAAGCTTGAAATGTCTGGACTTATGAAGTGTATTAAGAATTTTAAAATGGGAGAAAAGTGCAACTTCTTAGTACATGAGCAGTTACCTTGGTGTTTCCAGTGCTCGACATAACAAGTCCTTGACCTCATGACTAGTCAGAGTTTCTTTTTCTAATAGTCTATAACAAGTGAACAGCTTCTGTTCTGAAATCTGTCTGTTGATACTTTTCACATATGCTTTTTTGGAATGTGTTTACTCCTATATATAGGGTTTAACTTAAATTAAACATATATATTTGATGGTTCTGTTATAAACTTGTCATGATTTGTTTGCTTGGCCATTTTATGGCAACTAAATCTATTTCTTGCAGATCTTCGGGATGATAGCCAGTTCTTTCAAGATCATCCTGGTGCGGCGCCAATCACCACAGCACAGGTACTTGCTATTTGCTAATACTTCCTGCATATATAATGTTAATTGCTTTTACGTTGTTTCCTATTTAATTGTTTGTCTTTTAGCCTTTGTCTGCTAATAACTAGGCATCAGCTTACTTATTATAGCTTATCAGTCTGATTTGATTTACTATATTTTCTGAAGGGTGAGGAACTGAGAAAACTTATCGGTGCTCCAGTTTACATTGAATGTAGTTCCAAAACACAAAAGGTATATATATGTTATTTGAATCTTTGAAAGTTCTGGAGTTTAAAGAGTACCATAAACTTATCAATGTTAACCTTTGGATACAGAATGTGAAGGCTGTTTTCGATTCGGCCATCAAAGTAGTTCTACAGCCGCCAAAGCAAAAGAAAACAAAGAGAAAGGGGCAAAAAGCCTGTTCCATTTTGTGATCTTCAGTTCTTTGTATTGTAGTTCGTGGAGGATGACATGACAGTAGCCATTTCCTGGTAGTCTTTGCCATTCTGATTCTATATCTTATACTATTCTCGACCTAGATGGAGGAACTGCCATGTCCAACTGATTGCGTTAAGGCTTGCTTATAAAACATCAAGCTATTTTGTCTCTGGCTGAAGGATAATATGTAAAGTCATAATTTCAACATGTTTGGTGTGTACAACTATTGTGTTTCTCCGGAATGTTTACCTTCTGTATTGATTATCAAATGGTCATCTCCATTTGTGGACATGGGTTTTACTCACATTGTAGTCTAATCTTAGGAAGTGCTTGCAACACATGTGCTTTGGATGTGAACTAAGTATATGTAATTAATTATGTTAGCTACTTAACAGCCTGAATATAGTTTGGTTTGTTCATTGGTTCATTCTTCCAATTTCTTTCAAATGATTATAGTACTAGAAGTTCTAATTTATAACCCAAAGTTCAGTTGGCTTAGTTAACTTTACCTTAAAACCTCATGACAATTGCAAATGATTACACCTTTTATTTTTTCTTAATGCACTTGTTTTCATATGAAAAATGCTTTTTATAGTCCAAAGTTCAGACGCAAGGTAAGTAAAGTCTGACAAGAGTCTGATCCAGTTAGAACTCGAATTCTTCTGGGTAGTTCGTTCTTGTGGATTACACCTTATTTTAAAATTGAAAAGTTAGCTCAAGAGTAGTAATAAAGTAGAGAATACCATGGAGCTGTCATCAATTTTATTCCTGCACAGGATTATACAGTATTTTGAAGAAGAAAAAAAACAAAACACAACTAAAGTCTTCTTTCACTTCTTACAAGTTGATCAGATACTGAACTTGTGGACTGATAGGGTCGACTTTCAAATTGTGGAATGTCGATCTCATTTCTTCTTTTTGGACGTGGGTTGGATTTTCTGAGGCCTCCATTAACTGGGTATCTTGTTTTGGCATCAGTACATTAAACAAGGGAAGTCGTACCTAAGGCAAAAACGCAGAAAAATAAAGGTGGTTTGAACTTTGAAGAGTCATCAAGAGATGCTGGACTTGCTTTAATTAAAATAGTAAACAATACTATATTTAATTAATCATCAACTCTTTCTAGATTCAATATTGTACTTTGATATATATAATTTTCTATAGAAGGATTTTGTGTGGATGGACAGCAAGGTTTGAATTCATGGCCTCAAAAATTATTCACACTTCTCACCACTAGTTAAATCCTAGTGGGTAGGCCAAGCAGTTTGAAAATGATGGAAGAAAATCAATGATTAATTATATCTTAGTTGAAAGCGGCAAAAATACAAAGTAATATGGCAAGCAGCATCCTTTATTCTTGTAATCTTATCTTCCTTTTCTTGAGGAATATATGCTGTACCCACCTCCATTGGTAAAAAACAACAAATGGAGCTCTTGCATTGATTCCTTTCATTGTCTCTTCTCCAACACCCACTATATGCTCCAATAAATATGCCTGAAACCTGTTTTATTTCTTGTAGTTTGCTAGTAATCTCCAATCCATACTGAGAAGAGAAGCACTTGAATATGGCGTCCAAGAGAATAGTAAAGGAGCTCAAGGACTTGCAGAGAGATCCACCAACCTCATGCAGTGCAGGTAAAGAGTTTGAATGAAACTTGAACTGGTTTATTTAACTATAACTGTAGTGTGATGTGTTTGTTATGACGAGTTTCAGGTCCAGTCGGCGAGGACATGTTTCATTGGCAAGCAACCATCATTGGTCCAAATGATAGTCCCTATGCTGGTGGTGTTTTCCTTGTCACCATTCATTTTCCTCCTGATTATCCCTTCAAACCTCCCAAGGTATACACCAAAGTACTTTTAATACACTGATACCTGTTTTCTTTATTTCAGCTGCAACTTGTTAATAAGTGACTCTAGATAGGCGAAAAGTATCATCCTTTTTGTGTCTAATAGCCAAATAAGATATGTTTGTCTTCAACTTTATATATTATATGATTTGTTATGTATAACAGGAATTTGGATTTGGTGCAATAACTGTGTCACACGGGTTTTCAATCTCCACCACCGAATCTCACTGTAATAGTCGAGGTCGTTTTGAACTGATTTTGTTATTGTGAAATCTTAATCGTCCGATCTCAGATTAGCGGCTGAGATAGAAAACTGTGTGTAACTGTGTCATTTTTTTACTGCAGTAGATCCTGGTTCATATAACAGGTTTTATTTTTAAGAAAAAAAGTTTGCTGTTGCGATTTAGCCCAATCTGTATAACAGGTTTTTTTTAAAGAAAAAGGTCTTTTGTTGTGATTTAGGCCTTGACATCACGATTCTTTATGTCTCTGGAACCATAACTTGACGGCAGTTGAGGCTGCATCAGCTGTATTTGGCTGCAGCTCTCTGTAATATCAATCATGATGCTACGTAACCAAGATTTAAAATCTTGGTATTCATTATAATTGATGGCTAGTATAAAAAATGATTTTGCAGGTTGCATTCAGGACCAAGGTATTCCATCCCAACATTAACAGCAATGGCAATATTTGCCTAGATATACTCAAAGAACAATGGAGTCCTGCTCTCACAATATCCAAGGTCATGTTATTGTGAACCCATTCCTCGTTGACGCCATTTGTTTCTATCCGTTTTATATAAAAATGCTGAATGATTGTTAAAACTCATGACAATACAGGTGCTGCTCTCCATATGTTCTCTGCTAACGGATCCAAATCCTGATGACCCTCTTGTACCTGAAGTTGCTCATATGTGCAAGACAGACAGAGTCAAGTATGAGTCCACTGCTAGAAGCTGGACTCAGAAATTTGCTATGGGCTAACAATCTCTGTCCTCTTGTCTCCTTCAATACTTTTTTGTTTGAATTGTATAAGATGTGGCCTTGAAATTTGGGCAGTGCTGAACGACATGCATACATATAAGAATTTTTCTCAAAGTTTGTAATTGGTGCATGCTCTATATGAATAAATTCTACTCTCTTTTGGTGCTTTTCTTATATTCAGTCTATTAAAAATGTACCAAGAAGGGCTAAATCATTGTGCACTTCCTCAGGTAAACAAATTTGAAACCCTAAAATCTCGCTTCATTTCCATTCTGATTGCCATTGACTATGGTTGACGATGAATGGTGGCGACAAAGGAAGGTAGTGTTATAATATATGTTTTGATTGCTACTCCTCCCAAATACATGATTTTAGTGCTAGTATTTACAATGTAAGATCCACCTTCACCACTATGACCACCATCAACTGCAAGACTAACTCCAATTAGGCCACGTGTTCCTAAACACCACAAACTTTCTCACAATCATTCTGACCACCAGCACATTTCTTAACTCAAGTCCTTCGTCAGAAGTTTCCACATGATCGATCCGACCATCAACACCTACAGTTAGGCCTTCAAGAGATGTTCATCTTTTGCCTAAAAAAAACGAAAGAAGAAGAAATGTCCATCCTCTGCAAACCAGTCCTTCTAGTTCTGCAGTATGTCTACTCGAATTACACAATGGAGGTCCACGTATATGTGTTTCGTGCTTTCTGGTTGTAGTGTTTGCTACTCTTGTTTAGTGTTTTATTGGTCCTAGACTTAAGTTACCATTGTACCATATTTATTATTTTCTGCACACTTGTGGAAGTTACACATGGGTTTGCTAGTTGTGGTGTTTGCTACACTTGTTTATTGTTGTGTTTTGTTGGTTCTAGACTGAAGTTACTCTAGTACCATATTTGCTACACACTTGTGGAAGTTACTCTTAGATTTACTGATGTTAATAATGTTCAATTATGGATCTATTTTGGGGCATAAATTGATAGTACCATATTTTGCTAATGTTTTGTTTAATTATATATCAATCGTTGTATTCTGTGTTTGCAGCCTAATTTTGCAAATGTTATGAAGTACATTGAAAGCATAAAGAATAAGACCATGGTATTAAGTCTACTACATTACGTCTCTAAATGATTTTTGCAAGTACATTTGTTATTTAAAGTGATAGCAGGTTTATTACACATATTTTTATGCCAAAAAAATCTGGTTAGAAATATTGATTAGTTTATTCAATGGAAAACTGATTTTTAATTCATTATAGAAAGAATTTAGCATGAAATCAGAGGTCAAAGCAGAAGCAATACCTTCAGGCACATCCTCTATCCAAACTGAATCAGCATAACTGCCAAAGCAAATTTAGTTAATAGATGAGCTAATTGGTTAACCATTATTCTAAACATAACCAAATAATTAACAGGTAGCATCACTAGTAGTAAAAAGGTTACGCCAACAACAAGAACAACAAAAGCTTTCCTTACTAGTTTAACCCTATAATGTCAGTAAAACTTCATGTTGCATCAGAAGTACACTGATATTAAGAAACCTTTTAAGGGCCAGGAGAAGCATTCTGACAAATTGTTCAAAAATAGTAAGTGATATACATGGTATTTGATATAACAATAGGTATGCTCATGTACAAGATGGTGTGCCAAACATACAGCCAGTGCTCATAAGGCAAATATCATAGTTACACTGAACTCACAGATTTTATTTGAAAAGTTCTGAACATTTATTAAACAAAATTCATTAAGAACGGAATCTTCACTTAAGCTCATTACATCTTCATTTCCATTTCAGCTAAAAATTTAGAGTGAACATATTCACAGATGAGTTTTTCACATAAATCTCATCCCATAAAACTTTCACCCCAAATTTTAAAATACAAGAACAATTAGTATCAAAGTCCATAGAAGTGATCAATATAAGTGCACATAAAACTTATTTAAAGAAACTGTAATTTATAATACGAGGTATATAGTGTTGATCTCAACTTCACTCTATTTCTGAGATGACATCTAGCTCCAGGTTGAGACGTCTAGCACCTGTTCTAGTTGCAGTTGCAGATGAAGGTGCAAAAGGATTAGGTGGCATATCTAACTTCTCACCATTTCCTTCTAGCATTTGAACCACAACCTTCATGGTCGGACGATTCACCGGATGCCACTGAATGCACCAAAGTCCCACAATTGATAGCTTCTTTGCAATTCTAGTGTCTTCTTCTCCTTCTATATCGATTTTTATATCTTCGTTGTTCTCTAGAAGATTATAAATCCATTGTGGATAGTGAACATGATTGTTATTCTCATCCGTGACATCGGTTACTTTCCTTCCTCCAACCATTTCAAGAAGCAGCATCCCATAACTATAAACATCTGACTTATAGGATACATTGCCAAAGTTTCTTGAAAATACCTCTGGCGCAATGTAGCCCAAAGTTCCCCTAGCCGTGGTCATTGACACAATACTTCTTTCTTTGGAACAAAGTTTGGCCAAACCAAAATCAGAAATTTTGGGTGTGAAATTGTCGTCTAGCAATACATTATGAGGTTTGATATCAAAATGGAGAATTCGTTTATCACAACCTTGATGAAGATACTCAATTCCATTCGCTATACCAATAGAAATGTTTTGAAGCCTCTCCCAACCTAAAAAGACATCCTTATTGTCTGCAGACGATATGAAATTCTGCAACGAACCTTTTGGTAAAAATTCATACACCAAGGCTCGTTTGTTTCCGTCTGCACAAAAACCAACCAAGCGAGCCACATTGACATGATGAATTTGACACATTGCTTCCATTTCATTGATGAACTCTTGGCCATTTCCTGTTGAAGTGTTTAGAACTTTAACAGCTACATGAACTTCGTTTGATAGTTTTCCTTTGAAGACAGATCCAAAAGCTCCCTGCCCCAGTTCTTCCTTAAACTGGTTTGAGATTCTTTTTATATCTGCATAAGAGTATCTGGAAGGCTTAAGAGCTTTATAATCCTTCAAAAACTTTTTGATTCTTATGTAATTCTTCCTTTCAATGCAAGCTACATAGATACAATATGCTGTGACTCCAAGAAATATAATAGAAAATGGGCCTAGGATTCCACCTGCTCATAGAATTATAAAACAAATCAATTTCAAGTAAATGAGCAACTTAATTTCCTATAATTATCCTTCACTTTCATTATGCCAAACAAGATGGAGCTTTGAAAAGCATACCAGCAATCACTTTCCTTTTTGATAAACCTGCAATTTTTTTTACAGATGTGTCACTCATTGTGAAACGGAGGGAGTATAACATCATAATTTCCTTGTGAAAGTAAATAGAAGAGACCATACCTTTAACGATGCCTGTGCATTCAAATTCTTGTTGAGATGTGTCTCTGTTGGCCTTGCATTGCCCACCTTTACGCTCACAGTTTCTGCAGTCTGGTTGAAACCAATTGAGACTCGCATCAACGTTGTTGTTAAACAAAGAATTAGGCAACAATACAAGGTCTTGGATTCTGGTACAGGACAACAAGGGTGCCAGGATTATTGATGATATGGATTTGACTGCTATAACTTCAAATCCCGGCACGTTGAGACAGGAAAAGTTTCCAGATGTTAATATATTATCATATCTATAATATGTGTTTTTGTGAGAAGTTCCTGAACAATTAAATAAAGCATACTGGCTGAGTCCAAATTCGTCGTTGAACTGAAAAGGTGATGAGGATATGTTGAAGTTAGGAATCTGTTTGTGAAGGCAGAATTCAGGATAAGATACTGTTATGATTTTTGAAGTGTAGTTTATGGTTTTGACGATGGTTTTCAAAGAGAAGGGAAGTTCTAACACCGTTTGGTTGGTGTCAGTGCAGTATAGTTCATACCAGGAGGAATCATTGTAGCCACACCATTGTGGTTGTCTTCCTTTGAGTCTGAACGGGAATCTTATGAATGGTCCATGAATACCATCACAACTTGATTCTTTGCATTGGTCATCATGGGAACTAGTTTCTGCAATTTCAACTGTAATTAATAAGCAGAACAAGAACACACGGATGAGGTTTTTTAGCAAAATAGCCATTGCTGAATGTTGATCAACCATCATGTCCATCTAACAAACCAATATGACTTATTGACCTAGTGCAGCTTTGCATTGACCATGAGCATGACTGATTCACACTTCTTTTTGTAAAAAATTAGATCACTAAATATAAGTGTCATCGCTAATGCCTATTCAAAAAAAAAAAAAGGTGTCATCGCTAATCACTAGATACATTTAATATTTTTTTTTAAATATATCCGTGATTAAAACGGAGTTGTATTTCTTAATTCGTGTCCAAACTCTAAAATGGTTGTACAAAG
>Ga0228710_1006345_pt1 | contig 17977 bp, 8 predicted proteins | sample MedpolnodulmetaG_FD_177995 | JGI IMG/M metagenome (GOLD analysis project Ga0228710, IMG submission 177995) | Root nodule microbial communities from Medicago polymorpha collected in Santa Monica, California, United States - pink nodules | ecosystem: Host-associated > Plants > Roots > Nodule...
TTTTTTTTTTTTTGAGTTTTTTTTTTTTTTTTTTTTTTCAGTTTCTTTGGAGTGTGTGAATGTATGCAGTTCTTGGAGAGGGGATGGAAATGGAAGATATGATTGTAATCATCTATCATGTGCGTCGAAATCTCCTAGAGTTCTTACCGGCTTTCTTGCGAGCACGGCTCATCCTCATCAATATTTTTGGTTGAATGGAAGAAGGAACCAGTTTAATTTTGTAAGTTTTTTCAGTTCCCTTGGTGTTTTAGGCATTTCCTATTTCGCGATGTTAGTTAGTGCTTTCAATTTTTACTTAAATAAATATTATACTATTAGAGAAGCTGAAAAATCGGGTCGGATCGTTATTACAATTTATTTACTTTTTTTGTATAGGATAATGTTAAGGAGTGTTTAGATTAGTTTTCAGGGTTCGAACCCTTGACCTATTGGCTAGAACTTAGACCCCCTTTAGATTTGTTCGGCACACCAACCGAGCTGTCTGCTTGTGAGTTGTGACTGTTTTTATTGCCTTATGTTTGTATTAAGACGAATTTGATGTTCAAATATTGCTCAACTGTTGTTATTTAGATATTGTCATTGTTATTAATTAGGAAAATATCAATATTGCGAATTGGCAGGCATGTGAAGCTTTTAGTATAGTAGGTTCATATTCCGACAAAGCACTTGGCGTCACACTTCACGAGGGATTCTCTGAATCTATCTTTTCTAGATTTGCATCTAGAGAATGGCAGTTGTCTTGTTCTTCGGTTTTTTCCTCGGATGTTGCCAGCGAGTTTTCCCCTGGAAGTTTGTGGGAGGTACAATCTTGAACTTTACTGAACCTTGGCACATATATTGTTGATTATAGTTCTGCAAATGGGGACGTCCTTTTTGTCCGTGTCTGAGTTATACTTTATATCATCTAATTGCATCAGGATCTTAGGCCCGTGATCTCGTATCTTCCTCCTAAAGAACTGGAGTTAGTCCGTAATGCTTTTACGGTAAGCTTACTACCTCATGAAAGCAATCTTAATATACTTGTTTTGGAAGAATGATCTTTTCGATATAGTAGAAAATTACCTTTTTTTTTTTTTTCTGATTTGTTCCTGGTTGTTACAGTTGGCATTTAAAGCTCACGATGGTCAGAAAAGACGCAGCGGCGAACCCTTCATCATTCATCCGGTTGAGGTTGCACGGATTCTTGGAGAACTTGTTAGTTTTTAAGAAATGCTACCTCTTCTGAAAAATTGTCGATATAATGACATCAGCATATAACAAGTCAATATTTATAATGAATGTCTAACCATTTGTCTAGGAACTTGATTGGGAGTCAATTGCTGCTGGATTACTTCATGACACGGTTGAAGATACAGATGTTGTGACTTTTGAGAGGATAGAGGAGGAATTTGGTGCTACAGTGCGCCACATTGTGGAAGGAGAGACTAAGGTATTTCAGTAACCTTGATTGTAATTTATTTAATGAAACATAATTTAATTGTCGGTAGCTTTGGTACCATATTCATATGCTTATACATTGGATGTACATTACATTATCGACCCCAACTAGGTGTCAAAGCTGGGGAAGTTGAAGTACAAGAATGAAAATGATTCTGTTCAAGATGTGAAAGCAGAGGACCTTCGGCAAATGTTTCTGGCTATGACAGAGGAGGTGACCTCTTTTATGTAAAAGTTGCTTGTCTTTTTCTTTTTTGAAAAAATTACTTGTCTCTTCCCGGTGTATTAAATGTTGAAATCAGCTGGGCAACTAATGAACTTGTCACTGCAGGTTCGTGTTATTATCGTCAAATTAGCAGACAGGTTACATAACATGCGCACTCTTTCACATATGCCTCCACATAAACAGGTAATTTTCATTGATTTGAATAACCTACTGGTGACTCTTCATCATTCTTTTTGAGGCCTAAGTGAAATTGTAGATGAGGCCCTATTAAAGTTAAGGCAAAATTACTCTATCATCCCTTAACTTAATTTCAGGTTACGTTTTCGTCCTTTATCTTTTTTTCATGTCACTTTCGTCCTTTTTATCAATTTGCATATGGATTTTCAAGATTCAAATCTATGGTTTTATTTCGATATGAGCTCTTAGTGTTCAAACCTTTAGTCCTTCACTCATGTTTTCATATGAACTTTAGATTTGATGCTTGAAAACCCATATGCAAACGGACAAAAATGACGTGAAAATAAGAGAAAGGACAAAATTGTTATCTGAAATTAAGTTAATGGACGACAAGTGTAATTTTGCCTAAAATTAATAATAATAGGATATTATTTTATATAGGTTATATTTATTTTATTTTATTTTCAAAGCATGATTATTAACTATAATTGATGTAAATTTTTGTTACGTATAAACAATTGCAGAGCTTCATCAAATTCTTTAAGTAGGCCCAAGGGTTAAGTAATGTACTCAGATTATGAGTCCAACTGTACTTGATTAATAAAATGCAGTGGTGCAAAATTTTACAGTTTGAATCAAGGCTTGCCTTGTTTGATTCCATTGAGAGATACTCTTTTATTTAGGAAGTAATTTTTCCTTACAAAAAGAGCAAAGTGAGATATGTTGGATTCGATCCCGTGACGAAGGACATAGTAACAAGCAATAATTACTGCTGCGCTGTTGCCAAATATGTGATTAGTGTGTTAGACTTTTGATATATAATCAAAATATGGAGGACTAAATTTAGAGGTCTAAATAATATAAAAATAGAGGCTCAAAACCCTTGCTTCACTTGGCTTGGGCTAGGGCCGGCCCTAGGCCTCGCAGTTACATGAGTTAAAGGATTTTGATAGAAATATTGCATATGAGCAACATCTATTGTCACTAACCTTAAAACTATGATTCATATATCCATTTAGGCCACTTGTTATTAATCTTCAATGGTTTGAAACTGAAAGTGAAATCTCATTGAGTAACCTTTGTTGTGTTCTGTTATTATCACGGGTTTTTGTAAAAAAGTGACATGATGTCGAAAGTACTGAATGAGCCTTGGGTATTTATATCATGAAGAATATAGAAGTATTGACATTTTAACATGTTATATGTATACCAATTGAGTTGAGTGTGTGACGAGCCTAGCTCCTAAATTGTTTTCTAACTTAATATACTGTGTACAGAATAGCATTGCAATGGAGACATTACAGGTATTTGCTCCTTTGGCAAAGTTGCTTGGGATGTATCAAATTAAGGTATGGTATATTTACATAGTTGCCAAGGCCAAGGACTAGCATGCATGTTTTGTTCCTACAATGCCACTAGTCCACATAAATAGACTAGAACTCATGATAGAAATACTTAGGGTGTGTTTGGATTGAGGGTTTAGGAGGGGAAAGGAGGGGAGGGTTTACTTTTAATTTTTAAATTACGAACAACGTAAAATGTTTTTTTAAAATAAATTAAGTGTTTTTGAAGTATTATATAATCATTTATCATGTTGTTAATTCAATTTTCTAAAAATCATTTTATAATGTCCGTAATTTAAAAAAGAAAAGTAAGTCCTCCCCTCCCTTCCCCTCCTAAACCCTCCATCCAAACACACCCTTAGTTTCAACATTATTATAAAATACTTTTATTTCATGACACGAAGGAAATTCTCTTGGATCCTGCTTCATTATTATACTTTTTTTATGATGCAGTCAGAACTAGAAAATCTATCATTTATGTACACAAATCCTGAAGATTATGCAAAGGTGAAGAGAAGAGTTGCCGACCTATTCAAAGAACATGAGAAAGATCTTTTAGAGGTAGTACTGGTTGGCCTATATTAATTTTTTTGTTCAAATAGAAATGTAGATAAATTATTACTGCAATGCAACCTTTGTATGTTCAGTTATTAAACCTTTTTTCCGGGTGATTGTGTACCATTGCAGTCCAGTGACTAAACTTATATCTTCTCCATTTCTTGATAGGCGAACAAAATATTGTTAAAGAAAATCCAAGATGATCAATTCTTAGACCTTATGACAGTTAAAACGGAAGTTCGTGCTGTGTGTAAAGAGCCTTACAGGTTAATCCACGAAACTCAGTGCCAATGCAACCATTTTGTTTATTCATCTGTTCATGTTGGCTAATTTGTTTGATATCATGTACGTTTTACATACATACTCGTGCATACTTTACTTTGGACTTTTGAGGCACTTCTTTTCTTTCATGACTATTTATTAAGAAATATTATTGATTATTTGCAGTGTCTATAAAGCTGTGCTCAAATCTAAAAGCTTGATCAATGAGATTAACCAAATTTCACAGGTTTGCTTTGATTTCTACCTTGAAATGCTTAATGTGGTATAAAGAATTTGAAATAAATTTTGTGTTTTTTAATTGAAAAATCAACTGTTTGATGTATTCAGCTTCGTATCATTATTAAACCAAAGCCGTGCGTTGGGGTTGGGCCTTTATGCAGTCCACAGCTGGTAACCACTTACCCATAGTGACATATGATTTTTCTTCACTTGCTCCACCTTTTACTTGGTATATCAAAGGCCTTTCTCTCAATTTTCATGTTTTCTGCAGATTTGCTATCATGTTCTGGGGTTGATCCATGGAATCTGGACCCCTATTCCTAGATCTGTACGTATTTTGTTTTTTATTCTATTTAGAATACATAATATTGGTTTTAAGAGAAACATATTTTCATTGACTGGTGAGAAATATTTGGTTCAGTAAGAAATATTCGATTTACTTTTTGTAGGTGAAGGATTACATTGCAACCCCTAAACCTAATGGGTACAAAAGTCTTCATAGCACTGTGATTCCATTTTTGTATGAGAGTATGTTCAGGCTTGAAATACAGGTAGTCTTTATTTGGTTATTTCTAAATTTTATTTTTCCACATTCCATTTTCATCAAGGGGTTGTACACCTACTGCCCTAGCTAATCCAAATGAAGTTCATCTCAAAATTTCCTAATGAGTTTATCATCCTCTTCTATTTATTATTTATTTTTGTAGATTAGAACAGAAGAAATGGATTTGATAGCTGAGAGGGGCATTGCAGCTCACTATAGTGGGAGAGAATTCGTTACTGGCTTGGTTGGAAGTGCAGTGCCCAGTGGCAAAAGCTCAAAGGGGAAGACAGTGTGTCTTAGCAATGCCAACATTGCACTCAGAGTACGCTATCTATAATTGACTGATTATGATAGAAATTGTGTGTTAAAGAGCGAGCTTAGTATATCTATTAGTCTATTTTAATGATGTTACACTGTTGGTCTTGGCTTTGCACCAAAAGTTAAGATCTTGATGCTGATTTCATGAGCCTTTTCTACAGATTGGCTGGCTCAATGCTATTAGAGAGTGGCAAGAAGAGTTTGTTGGCAACATGAGCTCTAGGGAATTTGTGGACACTGTTACAAGAGATCTTCTGGGCAGTCGTGTCTTTGTATTTACACCCAGTGGAGAGGTAACGGTGGACTATGTCATATACTACGTGGCTATTTTCCTCATCCAAATTGCTTTAGATAATTAAGAATCCCGTATCAGAAATAACACCGTCTGCAGTTTCGTGATGCTTTTTTTTTTTTTTTTTTTCCACCGTATTTTATGTAGATTAAGAATCTTCCTCAAGGTGCTACAGTAATTGACTATGCTTATATGATACACACTGAAATTGGCAACAAGATGGTAGCCGCAAAGGTATCCCCATTTTCGTACTGATGGAATCAAGTGTCGGTCAGTGAAAGACAGATACAAAGCAAACACATTTTTATTTTTTGTAATATTATTGACACATTATGTTTAATGCAGGTCAACGGAAATCTTGTTTCTCCTGCACGCGTGCTTGCAAATGCAGAAGTTGTGGAGATAATCACATATAATGTCAGTATTGTTAACCTCACCCAGTATGTTTTCTTTTTGGATTGATGGATCTGATGCAACTGGAAAGTGATTATATTTTGAATGTATAAAAATACAACGGTCTTTCTAACGTGTGCAACCTTGCACACATATGGATTATTAAGTGCCCACTTTTTCACATTTTAATTACTCACTTTCCTATTAATTTTATAATCTCTCTCTTACCACTAAATAGGAAAAAAGGTAATTAAAAAGGGGGAAAAGTGGGCAATTAGTATCCTTATTTCTTATCATGTGCAAGGTTGCGCACATTAAAAAAACACAAATATAATTTGTAAGGTGTGATGTTGATCGAGTTATATGATTCATTACCTACTGTTATTAAGTTTCAGATTTATGATATAAGCGCACATCAAATATTTTGTTTTAGAATATCTCAGAATATTATGAAAGTATTTTGAATATCTTAGCATATCATAATATATTTGTGATATCTTATAGCATCTTTAGAATGTATTGTGGAATCAGTTATTCATATCATTAAGGAAGCAATCTTAGGAATTTGTTTCATATTTGTGTTTATTTTCTTTATTAGGATTTAGAAGTATTATTTTGTTAGTGGCTTAGGTTTGACAAGTAAATATTATGCTAGTATAGGGAAATTATTCCAGCTTTATTATTTACATAAATTTTCATAAATGGTCAGTGAGTTAGTTAAAGTATCATATATATTCACCTTTCACTTCATTGGAACTCATAATTGACTTCGTTACCAGGCACTTTCTAGCAAATCCGCTTTTCAAAGGCATAAGCAGTGGTTGCAACATGCTAAAACACGGAGTGCGAGACACAAAATAATGAAGGTAGGTTATCTGAGGAATTTTGAGCATGATTCACCAACTCAGACGAAGTTTATGTTTTTTTTTTCTTACCAAAAAAAGTTTGTTATATCTATAGTTTTAAATATTTTATATTTTTTGTAGTTTCTGAGGGAGCAAGCTGCACTTTCCGCTGCTGATATCACTACAGAAGCTGTTAATGACTTTGTCGGTGATTCTGACGAGGATAGTGAATCTGAAAAACTGTCAAATGGTTCCAGCAGTTCCAAAGATAAAAGGGGGAAAATATTATTGAACGGTGTGGAAATATCAACTTCAGAACGAAGTGAGACTGTCCTTCAGAGTAAGAATGGAAGTGCTTGGACACCCAAGGTCAATGGAAAACACAATAAGCACGTGCATCATGTAAATTTGAAGGGCAAAGGGGACATGATGCTGCAGGGAAACCATGTCGCCAATATGATTCAAGTTAACAATCCAAAATATAAAGAAGTCCTGCCAGGTTTAGAAAGTTGGCAAGCCCATAAAATTACCTCGTGGCACAATATAGAAGGCCATTCCATCCAATGGTTATCTGTTGTATCCATAGACCGAAGAGGTAAGCTTCCTGATCATCCACGCTAGTAAAAGTAAAATATATGTTTTGCACCATGTGGCCAATGAACTTTTTGATGGCTTCATTTTTTAAACTCATAATTATAACAATAGGAGTAAAATGATATCATGTTAATATATCCAACGGGTAAGAGAGTGATTGAAGATAGGATGGTGAAATGAATATCTATATATGACTTCTTTAACCATTACTATTCCACCTAGTAATTAAACTTGTTAACAGTACATTATTTCACTATCTTGGTTTTAAACTTGTAAACAATTATTTCAGGCATGATGGCTGAGGTCGCTACAGCATTGGCCACTTCAGACATAGCCATATGTTCTTGTGTGGTGAGTAATTAAGCCAAGTCCCCAGAAATTTTACTGTACTCAAATATTGGATGACGTCTTTGGCATCATCCACGTACGAATTTATTTTGGTATATCTTAACATTTGACTTATCAAACAACCAGGCTGAGGTTGATGGCGGAAGGGGAATGGCTGTTATGTTATTTCAAGTTGAAGGAAATTTAGAAAATTTGGTACTGTATCCTGGTTATGCTTGATTCTTAATTTGTGATCGTTGTTTCATTGAATGTGTTCATGATCAACTTACACAAATAATTTGTTTCTCAGGTGAGTGCTTGCTCTAGAGTAGATCAAATACCGGGTGTTTTGGGATGGTCTACTGGCTGTAGTTGGCCAAGCCTGATGGAAAACCATGGCGTTCTTGAGTGCTAGATGATTTGGTTGCAGTTGCACTAGGCCATACTCACTACAGTTCGTCCAATGATTACAGATCAGATCTGGAATTAAGTTTTGTCCGCAGAAGCGCAGACATTTATATGTCTAAATTTTGGTTTATAGTTCTCGTATATTTGTTCCAACTCACTAACCCAATAAGCCGGCAGCAGGCAGTCCATTGAGCCAAAGTTTCAGAAACTCAAAACTGAAGGCATTGTATATAGAAAAGAGTGATAGGATAAAGGAGTATACACTGTAAAGTACTTGTGCTGTTGTGCAGCATTTACACAAGGAGCTTGCTAGGATATCTTTACTTTAAATTCATTCCTACCAAACGTGTGATAAAGTGCTCGTTATAATGGTACTCATAACAGGATAGGGTTAGCAGACGAGCATTCTGAATTCTTTCTTTTCCTTTTTTACTTGTAAAAAGTTCCATTTCTTCTTTTATATACATAATTTTAGTTTATTGAAATGTGGATTCTGGGAATATATTTTTTTCCTCCATTATCTTAATCCGGTTGTATAGCCTAACTGATAATACCAATGTCAGTTTGGAAACTCATTTAAAAAGAACAAATATATTAATTCTAACTCATAAAACATAACATATATTTATATATATATTGGTTCACTTCAAGGGACTATTACAGAATCGCATCATCAAGAACATTAAGAGATTCCTGTAGGCCACGGGTCAGCAGAATTAGGAGCATTAGCAATCCTAGCATCAGCATGGGCATAACCCAGGTTATCAATATTGATGGTTGTTCCTTTTGCAGCATGGTGAAATTCGTTGTTTCGTTTGCTTCCTTTTGTACCGCAGCTTCATTTCCAACATAGCTTGGACCATCATTTGCATATAAGTCACTGCAAACATTGCTTTCACAGTAATATTTCTTGAATTCTTGTTCTATCAGCCCTTCCTTGTCATCAAGGGAGGTAGTCTCGGTTGCTTTTGAGCTATCTTTGTCGGTGTCTGTAACATCATCATCATCATCGATGTTCTCTGTTTCTGTGGTTGTTATGTCATCTTGAGGTTCATCCTCTGTTTCTGTGGTTGTTAGGCCTTCTTGGGGTTCATCCTTCTCTTCCTCTCCGGAAGATTCTTCAGCAACTGCATTTTCGTTGGATGATGCTGCACTTCCTGGATGGGAATGGTCAGAGAAGGAAGCAATTTCCTGATGATGGAAGCAAGTATTATTGGGCTCATTGTCGATTTTCCCCTCCTGAACCAAATTCAACATCCAAGTTAAATGCAATATAATAATAATAATAATAATAATAATAAAATCTCAAACAGCTGCATTTGAATAAACTATAAAGAAGGATGAATTACCAGAATCAATGGTTGTTCAGAGAGCAACTCAAAGGAATTAACTGTCTTGGTGCACTCATTGGATGTCAAACAACTGCAACAAATAACACAAGTTAATGATGTATTGAAATTTTCCGTAATTGAACATGACAAAGGGAAGGACATAATTATTAATAAAATGATGTTTTAAATTGTTGTCCGCAATTGCAATTGCGACATAAAGGTTTGCAGGCAATTGCGATGTAAAGGTTTGCAGCATAACTGCAATTGCGACTGCAATTTAAAAAGATACATTTACTAATCAACTATGTGTGTATTTATTAATTGTTATATCATACGATGTGGCATCCTCCTCAAATTGGGTTGTTGAATTTTGAAGAGAGACTTTATCGTCATCCAATAATAATTGTTGGTGGTGAGGATGGATGATGGCTTTTTTCTTATGTTTTTTGCTTCCAAAAGAAGTTATAGCCATGAAACCTGCAATAGCCAAGGCTCCACCGAAAACAAGAAGTCCTGTAATTCCACCTTCACCACCAATAGTTATGCTTCCTAAAGAAGTGTGTATTTTCTTCTTTCCATGTTTGTTTGTTGTCTTTTCATCCTCCATCATCCTTTGTTAATTGAAGCAAAGCCAAGGGATGAAGTTTATTTATTATATAACAAATATAATAGAAGGAGTGATATCTATCATGCATGCAGAGTGAGACAGAATCGGGCTTCTTCGTTTTGTTCGGATTCATCACTTGGTACTTCACCGGCTTCCCACATGTTAAGAATGGGAGACACGTGTTTGAATATTGCCCATGATTTGTTCTTATTAACTCACCGCAATTTTAGTTCAAGCAAAATACTTTCGGAACGATAACATGTGGCCATTAGAATTTGTTTGGTGTTCATGTTGAGTAACTTAAACTTGCCAAGTATGCACTAGACACTAGACAGAGTGAGAATCATACACCATCCGTGATGACATGCTTCATGGTTCATCAAGTTGATCTGCTTTCCATACCTCTTCATGCTTCATCCGTGTTGCATTGATTTTCTAAGAGTTAGATATATTTTTAGTTTTTATAATATAATTCTCTTTGAAATTTTCTTTCGGTTTCTAGTCTTTCAAAAAAAAATCATCTTCATTTTTTGTCCCACTTTTTAAGTGATATAAAATTCATATTTTTAAATAAAATTTTACAGCAAAGTTTATGATATTATAAGAATCTCTCTAAAAAAATTGAATTTTTTAACGATACATGAATTAAATATGAAATTTTATATTTTTGGTGGTTAAAAATTTATATTTAATTCATATTTTGTTTTTTTTAGGTATTTTGTTAAAAAAATATTATTATTTTTTTGGGAGAATTTTATAATATTCTACATGTTTCAGAACAATTTAATTAAAAAATACATGAGTTGACTTAAAAATATGAACCAAAAGTTTTGATTGAAAATGTTATAGAGACTAAAAGTCGAATGAAAATTTTAAAGGAACTGAAAAAAAAAGTTGGTATATTATAGAAATCAAAAACATATGTAAAACATTATTTAATTTATAGATTTGGATGGACAATTATCCATAAATTATATATTAGTATTTCATTATAAATTTGTGAAGAACCGTGCACGACTCTAAAACAATTATTAAAATAAGATGGAAGGAGTATTATAGATTTGTAGGCTGTCCAGCAAATGAAAGGTTGATTTAAAGTCTATGTTAGACTATCATATGATGCGATCAGAAGGCATAAGATGAGAACAAAATCAAATCAACAAAATTCAAGAACTCGTGATTAATATCCATAAAATTGGTCTTCAATGTCTCTAATATGCGTGACTTAAAAAGTCGTATTTAATTCATCAAGAATGAGGTTCGATCATAAAAAAAAAGTTTGTGGTGTTATCTTGTGTTGTTTGTTGTGATATCTGTTAGATTTATTTGTTTGCATTATGCAGTGAAGTAAATTTCTTTGTTTTGATTGGTTGTATATGCAGTCCTACCAATGTTACTATGTATGAATTTATCTTTTGATATTATTATTTTATTTGTAAATTTTCAACTTTTTTTTGTTTTGACTTTGTCACCCCAAGTTTTTGTTCAAGCTTCGTCATTGTGCACAAACAGAACAATTTTAATAATATGATTAAGAGGAAAAGTATTATTTAATTTGGTCCAACACACCAACATTCTCAGGGTCGACCCTAATGCTGATAATGGGTCAAACTAGATTGTCTTGTTACATTTTCATTTGTTTAACATATATAGATAGGGGGTTTGGGTTCATGTTTGATTTACACATGAGAGAGTAATGTATAATCTCTCACCATTCAAAATAAAAGAGAAACATATAAAAAAAATCAGATGCTATGTTTCTCTCTCATTTTAAATGGTAGGAGATAATACATTGCTCTCTCTTGTGTAAATCAGACACGAGAGGATCTGATTCCATAGATTTGAGAGGGATGAGAATATATATATATTTGCTAAAACACTCATTCTAAAAAATAAGCGGGTGTAAGTTAGCAACTCTTGCGACCATTTGCTAGAATACACCTGGTTATTTTTTAAAATGAATATTTTAGCACGTGATAACTAAAAAGTTGGTAATTACACCATAAGGTGCATGTTGCTAAAATACTCCTTCTAAAAACAAGTGAGTGTATCCTTGCAAATCTCATATGTGTGTGTAAGGGAATAGATCCTCTCGATTGTTTTTCTTTCGTTTATCAATTTTTATCAATATCACCATCTAATAAAAAAAATGTGAGAGTGATTTTTGATATAAAAAGTTATAGTAAGGTTTCATTGCAATTGAGAGACATGAGAGGAAAACAATTGAGATGATCTATTTCTAATATAGAAACTAAAAAAAACTGTGAATTGAAAGGACTGAGAAGGGTTGCTTCACTAGGAGAGAAATCATTGTTGACGAGTTCAATCACTAGAAATGAGTATAGTCGAATAATCAAACTTGCATCAACTTGACTCAATAAAGATTGGTTCATCTCAAAACTTGATATGAGTCTGATACAAATATTTTTTAGCTTAAACTTGACTCAGTTCAAGTTCACAAACAACGTGGTTAAACTCGTTTATTAGAATCACGTAATTCAAAAGTTTAAAATATTTTCTTATGAGGTACCGTAAAATGAATAAGCGCAAACTAGTTTCCCAGACCCTAGGTTTATGTTATGCATTCCCTTCCACCACCATTTGTCTGCTCACACAACAATAGTTAACATCACTCAATTTGGAAAGGTGTCTCGCTTCCAACATTCTCAAGTGCGGTCACGAGTATATCTTTAATCAGAACAAAATTGTAATTGATTTTTGTTGAAAATAAAACTTAATCGAAACATATTCGAAATATTATGAAGTTTTTCAAATTATTTTTATGTATTTTTATAGACGTCTATGTCAAAAATCAACTCAAAAGATTTTTGTTGTTTTGTTTTTTGAGTTTTTGACGCTTTAAAAATTCATAATTAATTTGTCTCTACTAAAAAAATCTTTTTTTGTGTTCAAAACCATATTTTAATGTCCTAAACATGCCTAAAAAACCATGAAAAAATTCAACCTCTAGGTTGTTTTTTTGTGCTTCGCGTATATTACGAGGTCAAAAATAATTAGAATATCAAATTACATGGTTAGAATATGTGTTTTTTATTTTACAGTGTCATTTTTCACATCTCCGGATAAATTTGAACAATTAACACAATTTTTTTTATAATAGTGTATGGTCATAGTTGTAAAGCAACAATTTTGGATAACTGTTCATTTGCAAATATGTATTTTTTTTTTTTCACACATGCGTGCAAAAAAAAAATACAAAATAACATATGAAGACAATTGAGAGACTAAAGAAATGATAATTGATGTAATTTATAATTTATCCATAAAATATTACAATGTTAAAAAACAATTATGTAATTATTTAAAAATTATTATTTGATAGATAATAAATACAAAATACATAGATGTAATATGAGCTAAAATTCACAACCACTTTGTACTTCTAACATATATAATGTCTACTTTCACAATAACATGCATGACTCAAATGATCATATTAATTACATGAAGAAAATGAAGGATATGTTTTCTTTGCGAGAATATTTGTGGTTCCCTATATTTAGTTTATGTTGTTGTTTGTGGTTGAAATGCATGACTCCAATACTCATGTTTAATTCATGAAAATTAGATAAAATCAATTGTGTGTGATTTATCTAATATTCAAATTTGATTTTTTTTTGGAAAAATTAATGATATATTAATTGTGTTGTTATACCTTCTTCGATTAATAAAGCATGCGTCCATCACAGTCGGGTAAACTTCTAAAATGTTTCTCTTTGTTAATTGATTCAAACAAATTGTGAATCAATTTACAACGACATTAAATATTGTAATGACTATGTCAAATGTCTCTTTTGGTCCTTTAAGTTTCAAATATGTTCCATAAGTTGTTAATTTATCACATCGTTATCCCTGCAGCCAGTCTTCGTTGAAAAATGTTGATGTGGGCGTCACGTGGCAGTTTTTATGTTGATTGGCAAGTCCAAGTTAGCAAAAAAATATTATTTTATTCAAACTCAGCAAACTCGTCAATCTTTATCATCTTCCTTCCATCTTCTTTTATCATCTTTATTTTTAATTTTCCGTTGGTGAAAATTAATAAAATGACGATTATGATGAAGAAGAAGAAGAATATTGATGAACAAATTATGAAGATGATGAGTTTTTTTTTGGGCTTTTTCAATTAAAAAAATACAATTTGTTGACTAAAACCTACCACATCACCGTCAAATTTGTCACATCAACATTTTTGTTACGGAGTCTAACTATATGGGTAACAGTGCAATAAATTTACAACTTTAGCAACCTATTTAAAACTTAAAAGATTGACTTGAGATTTTTGTCAAACTTAAATGACCAAAGGAGATATTTGGCCTAATGACTATTGACTAGTTTTTTAGTATGATTTAAAATGTTTTTTTATAGGTCATTTCATATAAAAATAAAATTAGTTGTTTATTGGAAACGAGGTTTGGTCATTTGAAAAAAAAATGTGATATTATTTTGTGTTGTTTGTTGTGATATTTGTTAGATTTATTAGTGTCAGTTATGTAGTGAAATATATTTCTTTATTTTGATTGAGTGTATATGTAGACCTACTAGTGCTATTATATATTAACGTAGTTACCTTTTGATATGATTTTTTTTTTTTGTTGTAATTTTTCAACTTTTAAATTTTTTTATTTTGATTCTAGCATTGCAAATTTTTGTTTAAGCTCCGGCATTGTGTAGAGATAAAACATTTTTGATAAAACTGTTACGATAAACATATTTATTTTATTTGGCTTAACGCGTCAAAGTTCTCTTGGTCGACCCTAATGCTAAAAGTGGGTCAGACTAAGTTGTCTCTTTACATTTTCATTAGTTTAACACATAGAGATAAGAGAGGGATAACAAGATATAGAACCTCATAAGATAGTTGTGAATTAAAATATATTTTGAATTGAAAGGACCAACAAAGGCTGCTTCGGGGGAAAAATTATTGTTTGATGTTCTCAATCATTAGAAATGAGTCGAATTGAACTTCCCTCGACCCAAATTGATAAAAATTAGTTCAAATAAAACTCAAAAGTAATTTGTTAGCTTGAGTTCGACTCGTTTTAAGTTCACGAACAACTTAGTTTAACTCATTTGTTAGAATTAGTAATTCAAAAGTCAAGTTTAAATTCTTTAACCTTTTAAAATAATTTTTTATGTAAAAGCAAAGATTGAACAAAAAACACAGTTTGTAAAGGATAGAGAAAATTGCTCACTCGCACTTGGAAATTACCATAATAATCCCAGTGACGGTCAACGCTTCCAACGATAGTTAACTGCCGCGACATTCTTTTTATAACAGAGACATAAACCCATTTCTTCCATTTCAAAAAATTCACTCTCTAAAACTCTCTCAAACCATCCAACATAGAATTTTTTCAAATTCAAATCAGTCGCCCCTCCAATAACAAGTAAGTTTTTCATAATTCATTACCATTAACATTTTATGATTTTATGTTACATTTTTCCTGTTAAATTAATAATATTTTAGTTTTAGGCTTTATGTTAATTTTTATTTTTGTAGTAAATGATTACATGTTTACATTACGAATGCTGCTTAGACTAGGTTTAAGTTGAATACAGTAGTTTGAAACTTGAAATAACGAAATGAACCAAGAATGTATATTTTGCACTCCAAGTGTTAGAAAGAGTTTTTTATTGATTGTTTTTAATTTCTTATGTTGTAGATCTAGACATGAACATTTATCCAGTAGATTTAAATACAAAAGTTAGCTGGAGTCTACTACAATGGTGGAAAGCCCAATTTATTCAAGGCTCAGATCGATGTCACGCAGGTAGATTTGAAGGATCAACTGAATCAAATCAAATGGCGATTCAACCACAGAGACACAAGGATGGTGGACGATGTTGAATATCGACGTCCATTGATCGACTCATCAGAGAGATTGTAGTTCAGCAAAATGATGCTTAAGAACCACGACGACGCGAGAACCATGTCCTCGATATTTGGTTAACACCACACTTAAGGACCAATCGAGTTGGATGTTTTGTTGGTGGCATCTTCTAACGATATTATGGAGAGTTTGATTTAGCAAAATAAAGATGTTAGGTTGTTTTAAGTTTATTTGTAAAAAAAAGGTTGTATTAAGTTGTATTATTATGTAGTGTCATTATTTTGTTGGATTTAAGTTTAATTGATGGTAGTTTCCTAAAAATATTGGTGTTGAAGTGTCTTATACTTGGTGTAAGGATTTGTTAGTCTTTTTGAAAACTCGAAAGAATGAGGAGAACACGTTTTGTATTCTGCCGAATATACTATATATGTTGTCACATCAAATTCCTTCATATAAGAAGAGTGTGACAAAAGAGAATGCATTTTTAAGATGTTGATATGAGCTTGATCATGCTCTTCTGTCAATTGAAACTTATCAGTTGGCATGGCAATAGGATTAAGTTCAAAAGTTTATACTGGAATGCACTCCCTTTCGTCATTAATCATCTTATACAAATGAATTTGATGTGAAAACATATATAGTTTGTTCGGTAGAATACAACATGTATTCTCTTCATTTTTCGAGCTTTTATTGAGATTGACAAATTGTTACAAGATGGATAAGACACTTCAATGCCAATATTCATAGTAAACTTCCAAGAATTTAATTTAAATCCAACATCATGATGACATAACATTCTTTGGGAGAATGTAATGTAATGCTTACTTAATTGCTCGATTTGAACATAGATGAAACTAAACTATAAATTATCATTCGTCGTCTTCTATTGTTTTGAAATTTAATTAGGATTTATTCTAGAAATGATTGAATGAAGTGGTCTTTCTAAGACATGTAAATGATCGAGTGAATGATTGGAAATGAAAAAAAATGCAACATTAGGTCCTTAGAAAACAGTCATTCTGCCAAGAATCATGACTAGCAAAATGCAGCAGCCGTTAATTGTCGTTAGGGTCAATAGGATAAATTTCAGCGTAAATGAGCAATTCCATATATACCCCATAAATATACAAAAAATGAGTGTTTTGATGATGAGTGTTGCTTTTCTGAAATTCAAAATGTCTTAGGAACACAAGTAAAAGACCAAATAATCCGACGGCAGTTAACTGCCGCTGGGTTTCTAGTTATAAACCCAATAGTAGTTAACTACTGTTGGGGGTATTTTAATAATTTATTTGTGTTGTTAAGAACTTCTGAATGTCACAAAAGCAACTGTCTTTGATGATTGGGTCGAGGAGATGCACGAAATGGGCTTAAGACAAGTGAAATAACCCCAAGCCCAAAGTAACATTGGAAACCCTAGTTTATATTCAGCATTCGCTTCCATCAGTTATCTTGGCTGCTGCTGCTCACACAGAAACAACGAAATGGTGTCTCTCAAATTGCAAAAACGTCTCGCTTCCAGCGTCCTCAAGTGCGGCCGTGGCAAAGTTTGGCTTGATCCTAATGAAGTCAATGAAATCTCCATGGCCAATTCTCGTAAGCACCATTTATCTGTTGTTTTTATTATGATTGTTATTGTATAGATCGAAGTTGAAAGGTCTTTGCTAGATTCATCTTCTGCGTAAGCACGGTTTATGATTGATAATTGGATTTGAATTTGTAGGCCAAAACATAAGGAAGCTGGTTAAGGATGGGTTTATCATCAGGAAACCCACTAAGATTCACTCCAGGTCGCGTGCTCGTAGGATGAAGGAAGCTAAGAGGAAAGGAAGACACTCTGGATATGGTATTTTATTCTCCAAATCTTTCATTAGCTTAATTTGAAATGTATTCTGGTCACAGATTAAACTATATGTGATTTGATTTTAAATAATTTAGAGATTAAAATATGAGTGATTTGATGTAAAATTATTTTTTAGGGTTTTAATTAAATCAATAGTTATTGTGTGTTTGTTTACAATTTTAAAAAGTGATTCTGTATTTCTCAATCTGGTGTTAAAGATTTTTGCCCCCAAAAGCAAATCAAAATGGCTTATAATTTTCAGCATTAAAATCATTTTTTAACAAAAACTTTTTATGATAAGCTTACAGAAATGTAATTGATACACTGAATTTGATTTCTTTTTTTTTTTTTTTTTTTTACCAAAATTTTATTTTTTTTTTT
>Ga0228710_1006346_pt1 | contig 17972 bp, 15 predicted proteins | sample MedpolnodulmetaG_FD_177995 | JGI IMG/M metagenome (GOLD analysis project Ga0228710, IMG submission 177995) | Root nodule microbial communities from Medicago polymorpha collected in Santa Monica, California, United States - pink nodules | ecosystem: Host-associated > Plants > Roots > Nodule...
TAAAGGCCTACCTAACATTGACTATCATTCAGATGCACTTTGTGGTGCATGCCAAAAAGGGAAGATTGTGAAATCATCTTTTAAAACAAAAGACATTGTCTCTACCTCCAGACCCTTAGAATTACTTCATATTGATTTGTTTGGACCAGTTAGCACTGCATCCTTAGATGGAAGTAAATATGGATTAGTTATTGTTGATGATTACAATAGATGGACTTGGGTTAAATTCCTAAGAAGCAAGGATAATGCTTATGATGTATTCAGTAACTTTTGCACTCAAATACAGTCTGAAAAAGAAATGAAAATTTTAAAAGTAAGAAGTGATCATGGTGGAGAATTTGAAAATGAGCCATTTGAAGCTTTTTGTGAAAAACATGAAATTGTCCATGAATTCTCTTCTCCTAGAACTCCACAACAAAATTGGGTTGTAGAGAGAAAGAATAGAACTTTACAAGAAATGACAAAAACCATGATTCATGAAAATAATTTGGCTAAACATTTCTGGGCAGAAGCAGTGAATACAACATGTTATGTCCAAAATAGAATCTATATCAGACCTATCTTGGAGAAAACAGCATATGAACTCTTCAAGGGAAGAAGACCCAATATCTCTTACTTTCATCAATTTGGATGTACCTATTACATTCTAAACAACAAGCTCTACCTAAAGAAATTTGATGCCAAGGCCCAAAGAGGAATCTTTTTAGGTTACTCTGAAAGGTCAAAGGCATATAGAGTGTATAATTCAAAGACACTCTGTGTTGAAGAATCAATGCATGTTAAGTTTGACGACAAAGAGCCTGGAAATGAAACTCCAGAGCAAGATGAAAGTGTTACAGATATACAGGTGCCTGAAGATACTTTAGAATCTGATCAGACTACTGAATGTGAAGAAATTCCAGAAGCTGAAATCACACCAGAAGCTCAAGATGAACTAGCTTCTGATGAAGCTCAAGATGGTTCTCAGCAAGCTAACCAATCCAAGAATACATTCAAGTACCAGTCATCACATCCTGAGGATCAAATCATTGGAAACAAAGAGTCCTAGAAGAACAAGATCATATTTCAGACAAGAAGAGTCTATGATAGGATTGTTATCAATGATGTGTGGGATTTGGTACCCAAACCTCAGCAGAAGAACATTATTGGAACAAAATGGGTATTCAGAAACAAGCTGAATGAACAAGGTGAAGTAGTCAGAAACAAAGCTAGACTTGTTGCTCAAGGATACAGTCAACAAGAAGGCATTGATTATATTGAAACATTTACTCCAGTTGCAAGATTGGAAGCAATCAAGTTACTTCTATCCTATGTAGTAAATCATGGCATAATATTATATCAAATGGATGTAAAGAGTGTCTCAATGGAGTGAGAACAGAAGAAGTGTTTGTCAAGCAACCTCCTAGTTTTGAGGATCTTAAGTATCCTGATCATGTTTATAAATTGAAGAAATCATTATATGGCTTGAAACAAGCTCCCAGAGCTTGGTATGATAGACTAAGTAATTTCTTAATCAAAAATGATTTTAAAAGAGGTCAAGTTGACACAACACTCTTCAGAAAGACATTCTTGTTGTGCAGATATATGTTGATGATATAATATTTGGTTCTACTAATGCATCTCTTTGTAAGAATTTTCAAAGTTAATGCAGGATGAATTTGAAATGAGCATGATGGGAGAATTGAAGTTCTTCCTTGGAATTCAAATCAATCAAAGCAAAGATGAGGTGTATGTTCATCAAACAAAATATACTAAGGAGCTTTTGAAGAAGTTCAATCTTGAAGACTGTAAAGTGATGAACACACCAATGCATCCTACCTGCACCTTAAGCAAAGAAGACACTGGATCAAAGGTAGATCAGAAGCTGTATAGAGGTATGATTGGTTCTTTGTTATACCTCACTGCATCTAGGCCAGATATTTTATTCAGTGTGTGCTTGTGTGCACGATTCCAGTCAGATCCTAGAGAATCTCATTTAACTGCTATTAAGAGAATCTTCAGGTATCTAAAAGGAACAACTAATCTTGGACTCCTCTACAGGAAATCCTTAGATTATAAGTTGGTTGGATTTTGTGATGCTGACTATGCTAGTGATAGGATTGAAAGAAAATCAACCAGTGGCAATTACCAGTTTCTGGGTGAGAATCTGATATCCTGGGCTAGCAAAAGGCAAGCAACTATTGTTATGTCAACAACAGAAGCAGAATACATCTTAGCTGCAAGTTGTTGTACACAACTACTTTGGATGAAATATCAGTTGGAAGACTATCAGATTAATGCTAACAGTATTCCCATTTATTGTGATAATACTGCTGCTATTTGTTTGTCAAAGAATCCAATTCTACATTCAAGGGCAAAGCATATTGAAATCAAACACCATTTTATTAGAGATTATGTTCAAAAAGGAATTTTAGATATACAATTCATTGTTATTGAACATCAATGGGCTGATATATTTACTATGCCTTTAACTGATTTGATTTTATAAAGAAAAATTTGAACATGCACTTTGTGTCTGATTAAATTTGCTTGTCTCTGAATAAGAAGTTAGATTTTGAAGTCATTCAGAAGCTATAGTCCATCAGAAGCTCTTCACTGAGATTATGAGGAAAATGTGCTTCTGAAGATGACGTCAGCATCTGAACTTCAGAAGTTGGACTCTTTGCTTCTGAATAGCAGAATTAGTGGAAACGTTGGAAGTTACTTTTTGGTAACACATGTCCAACTAACTTGGCAGTTACTCTGAGAAACTCTGACGTGGCTTAAGTGTATTAGTGTATAACGTAAGAGGGCAATGATGAATATATGCTTTGAATGTACTATCTCACCCCCTAAGTCATTAATGTTATGTTTGTTTGTCCCCTTCTGAATTGCAATCGTTTTTGCTAAAAACACTTAGACAAAAACACACACTACTCACTTCACAACATACACTTTCTGATTTTAGACTGAATCTCTGCAAAATCGTTCTTTTTCAAAATTAAAACCTTAGAACCCTAAAATCCTCTATCTATCTCAATGACATCTTCAAGTTTAACTCAAGGAACCTCCATGCAACTGAATTCTGGTGAAGCGTATCAGATTAAAGGAAGAACAATGAAATTAGAAGAAGATGATATGTTCGTACAAGTAGAAAATCCAGTAGATTTTGAGTCTCTAAATCATCATGGTACCGACCTCTCAAACTATCTTCTATATCAAGATTTAAATGGCTACTTTGGAATGCTGAATGGTCCAACATATGAGTACTTGGTGAAGTACTTCTGGGTAAGAGCAGAGATATATGACAAATTTGCCACTAAGCAAGAAGAGGCTGAGAAAATTTTGTTAGACCCTAGTTTGAAAGGAAAGTTGAAGGAGCATTTCAATGGGATCTGAACAGTAAAACAAGCATCTGGAGAGAAACTGTTATTGATACATTGTTCAATGGTAACCCTGCAGGAAAATACAGTGACATGCAGAAGGAGCATAAGGTTCTTCAGAAGCTTATGCAAGAGTGTTTTCTACCCAAAGATGGTGGAGTAGATACACTATCCTTGGACCACAAAGTATTTCTTCATTACTTTGTGAAGTTTGATAAAGTGAACCTTCCAAGATACATCTTTAGTCACATGATATGGGCACTACAAGAAAGTCAAGACAAGGGTAGAAGCTCCATTCCCTATGGAAGACTTCTATCTGAAATCTTTTATCAAGGAGGGATTCTGAACACACTTCAGACTATTGGTGCAGTATCTAATGATCAACTAGGAACTATGGTTGGAAGCTATATCAATGCAAAAACTCTAAAGAGTATGAGAATGATCAAGAAAGTTGAGAAGTTAGAATCTAATCTCACAGAGTCAATGATTATCTCTAATTTAATGGAGGACATCCCACCAATCTCTAAGGAAGATCATCCAGTAGTGATAGCAGATTATGTTGCTTGGTATTATAAAGAAACAGGTATAGCTCTTAACATTGATCAACTACCTGATACACTGGGTGGAGCTCCTCTAAGGATTGCAAGCAAGAAGAAGAAGACCAACAAGAGAGCATCAGAAGTTGTTGATATTGAAGAAGCTTCTGAACCAAAGAAGAAGAAAGCCAAGAAAGCAAAGGATGTTCATCAAGAGCAAGCAACTGGTTCTGAAGTGCCATCCATTCAAGATGAAGTTCAGGATCTTGAACTTGCTAAGATTCTGAACAAAAGAACAAATAGTGGCAAGACAGTTGGCTCTTCACAATCTCTACCTCCTCAACCATCAATTTCAAAGAAGAAAAGGAAGCCTAGTGTTAGGAAAATGAAGATTTCAACCTATGTGATAGAAGAAGATGAGGAGATAGAAGCTGCAACTGATTTGGTCACCAGGGAAGTTAAAAGGAAGAGCTTACATGGATAGAACTCATGGGTAGAACTCAGGGAGAGCTTACAAACCTCACCTTAAAGTACTATTAGACTCAAGGAGAGCTTACAAACCTCATACCCTTAAAGTCAATTTGTTAATTAGATTAACAACAATTGAACATTTTAAATACTAGCATCATTAGAAGCACCTCTTCAGAAGCTGGTCACCAGAAGCTGACGTCATCAGAAGCATCTGAAGATCATCAGGAGCTGAAGATCATCAGAAGCTGGAAGACTGAAGAACTTCAAAATGTTGTTCAAATGAAGATTAAATCACGCATGTCATTGTAGAAGATTGGGAGAATAAAACAACGACTATTTCAAATGGATTTGAAGGCATTGGATGCTTATTCAGTTGAGAGCGTTGAAAAAGGACTTTTGTACAAAGTGTACAACCACTATCTGTACTACTATGTTTTTGTGTCTACTAGTACAAGAAAAACAGTTGTGCCTGCAACGGTGTTCCTCCAGACTTGGAATGAATTTGAAATTAATCCTTCATAGGACAATAACCAAATCAGGCATAAGATCATTGGTGATCTGATCAAGTTTCAAACGACTCTATTTGATGTGTTGGAAATTTCCAACGTATCTTTCACACCTCTATATAAAGGAGTGAAGACCTGCTGTTTAGACATACAAGACTCATACAACAATTTTATAAGTGCCAAAACTCTGCTGAAATTGTTTCACATCAAAGTTCACTTAGAATTTCTTATCAAAGTTCACATCTTAGAAATTCTAGAATCTTAAGAGTTTGTATCTGATTTGCATTGTGAACACCACTGATTGTATATCAAGTGTTCAACCTCAAACAAATTTCTGTGTAATTCTGTTTGAATAAAAGTCTCTTGCAGTTGTGGTTGAGCATATGAAGTCTCTTGATTGTGTTCTTGAGCGTAGGAAATCTCTTGCAGTTGTGCTTGAGTAATTTGAAGTCTTTTGCTGGTTGTAGCAGTGAGCAGTTGTAATCAGATATTACATTTTAGTGAACTCTCCTTGGAAGTTCAAGGGGAACATGACTACTTCCGGTTTGTGGAAGGAACCTGTATAATTGCTTTGTGTCTTTCTTCTCTCTCTCTCTCTCTCTCTCTCTCTCTCTCTCTCTCTCTTTGTTTTTATCCGCTGCATTTAGATTCTGATTATCACTTCAGAAGCTGAACTCTATCTGCTTCTGATCAGTGACTTCAGTAGGAGAAAATGAACAAAAATGCTAACACAATTCAACCCCCCTTCTTGTGTTTTTCTCACCTTCACCTTGAATTTGTCCTTGCGTAGTGGAAGTCTCTTAGTAGTGACCTTGAGCATTAGAAGTCTCTTGCAAGTGTGCTTGAGCATTTGAAAGTCTCTTGAAAGGGTCTTTGAGCAATTGTAATCTAGTGAGATTATAGTGAAATCCCTTGGAAATGCAAGGGACTGGACTACTCCTGTGTTGTGGAAGGAACCAATATATTTTGGTGCACTCATAATCTGTGTTAGAACCTGAACCCCTAAAAATGTGACTAGTATTAAACACTCAAAAAAAAGAAACAAGTGAAAGCCAATACAATCTAATCCCCCCCCCTCCTTTCTTATGTTTTTCTCACCTTCAGTTGGTATCATAGCACCTTCTGTGCTCAGCCACTTAACAGTGTCACATTCAAAGATCTTTTGAGGAAAACATGTCTTCAGACAATGAACCTAGCACTTCAGGAAGAAACCACCATGCAACCGTCTACTATGATTACAACACTCCCAAAGTTGAGAAGAACAACTACTCAAAGAAACCTCTAGTCTTCAATGGGATGCTGCTCAGTTTTCCTTGTGGAAGAGTAACATGTACAACCATATCATTGGTATTTATGATGAGTTGTGGGATATTGTTGAAGATGGTATTGAGGTTGAAGTTGATGAAGAAGGAATCGCACATGACAAAAAGAGTCTGACTGAGGTTTAGAAGAACCTCTGCAGAAAGTACCATAGGATGTGTGGAATTCTTTTAGAAGTTATACCTCATTCAGAATATGTCAAGATTGTCAACAAGTCTTCTGCCTAGACCATCTTTTAATCAATGTGTTCTACTTATGAGGGAAACCAACAGGTTAGGGAAGCCAAGGCTAACCGATTGGTAAAACAGTATGAACTTTTTAGAATGAAGGAAGATGAGGACATTGAAACCATGTATTCAAGGTTTCAGAATCTTCAGTCTGGTCTTCAGGTTATAAAAAAGAGCTATAATATATATGATCATGTCAAGAAGATTCTTAGGAGTCTTCCTGCCAGATTCAGGCCAAAGGTAACAACCATTCAGGAGGCAAAGGACTTGGATACACTGAGTCTGGAGAACCTAATAAGTTATCTCAAAAGTCATGAGATTGAGCTTTTTGGAGATAAACCAGCTAAGAAATTCAAATATCTAGCCGTCATAGCTGAGGACAAATTTGTTGAAGCTCTTAAGACTACTGAGTCAATAAAAGAATTATCTTATGGAGATTCTGACAGTGATTCAGATGTAGAAAAGATGGCATATTTGACCAAAAGATTTTTGTACCTAACCAAACGAAAGATGCTCTCAAGTATAATAAGAGGTTTAAAAGGTTCAGAGCTCAAGGGCTAAAAGGAATATCAGAATGGATGCTCCAACTGTAAGAAGACTAGACACCTCCTTACTGACTATCCAGAGTTACAAAAGGACGAGTTAGGGAAAGAAAGCTTTGGGAAGAAAAGCTACAGAAGGAAGCTCAAGGAGAGTCTCATGAAAATCTGGGAAGAACTTGATGAGAAAGCATAAGCTGACAAGGATGAAGAAGAAGTAAACATGGGTTTGATGGCATCGTTAGCTTCTGATTCTGAATCTAAATCAGACTCTGATGAAAATACAATAAACTACATTTCTTTTCAAAAAAGGAGTTAATTGATATTGTCAAAGAACTTGCTTTAAGATGCTTAAACAAACCACAAGAGTATATAAGCTTAAAGGAGAATGTTGATTTGTTGGAAGCCAGCAATAACACTATGAAGAAGTAGTATGAACAACTTTGGGTTAGAAACGATGTTCTTCAGAGTCTGAATAATATTGTAATGGACGAAAACCTAACCTCGAGAAAGCACCTCAATCAACTTGAAAAGAAGATCAAGGTTTTAGAGAAAGTTGTTAAAGATAATGTCATGAAATCCTTACGAAGCATGACACAACCCTCCAAGAGTTTCTGGATAGCTCCATTGAAGGAAGCAGATTGGCTTCCATGATCTATGGCATAAGCAAGAACCATGGAGAAGGAATTGGATGTTCAGAGACACCCGACAAGAAGAAGCAATCTCCAAAAGAATCAATGAACTTGTCAAGTTCAAGTTACATGAAGGAAGAATTCCACAATCACTTTTTGTTAGCAGGGATAGAAGCTCAGAGTCTGATTAACCCAAAGTCTGAAGCTCTAAGTCACAACATCTGACCAAGTTAGAATCTGAGACTGAAAATTCCAAGGTTCTAATGGAATTAGAACCACAAACTTAGAAGCCTCATGATCTGAACAACTCAAGACCAACCGTTGAGAACAGTGCAAGGCTAAACACTTTTAAATCTAAAGTCTTGGATGGTCCTCAACAATCAAGCTCTACGCATAAGATGCAAAAGAAAGCAAATTCTTCTAGAGTTAACAAAAATAGACTTGGGAGGTTATGGGTACCCAAAAGTGAAATTGTGTACATTCCAGAAGAGGACCACAAATATGGACAATGACTGCTCACGTTATATAATGGAAGAGTTGCATATGTTCCCAGTTCATAATTTGAGAAAGGAAGATATTGTGGATACTAGAGAGAACCAGCAGAGACTGACTACTGATCTGGTAACCTTTTATCTCTTCTACATTTATCTATTTATTTTTTTGAAAGATCTGAACATGGTGTGCTTAGCATAAATTTATTATGTGACAGTCACCATAATGTGATAATGAGATCAAAGCATATGCATGGATATCAACTACATGACACAACCCACAATGTTCATAAAGTCAAGAGAAGGAAAATATTTTCGCAAATGAATGCTTAAACTTGACTGATAAGAAAAACAGGTTAACTCTTGATAGTCAGTAATAAAAAATAGTTCTGATTTAGAATGAAATTAGTGAGAAAAACTATTTTTCAACTTTTAACAATATTATCTTACTTCTTCATACCTTCAGAATATCTTCATTTGTCTGTACTTTGTACATATAGAAGAAGAAATATGGACTAGTCATAGTTAATAATCATAACATATAAAGATTGGTCAATTTATCAAGAATAACATGTGAATCTGTTAAAAGAAATAAACTAGATATATTTCATTCTCACAATCTAAGTTGTACTGGCTATATCTAAAGTTTAGCAGAATCTATTTAAAGCAAAATCTGTGCCCAAGCTTGATAGTGTGTTCTATGATGAATACTTTAATTTCTCAAGGCATACATTGTGCATCATTCTAGAACTAATAAAGTTGAGGAATCAATGCACAACATATATGCTAACAAAAGGATGTATACTACATGTCAAAGCTAGAGAAAAATCTTGCATGTATAAAAAACTGAAAAGATGTCTTAGAAAAAAAGCAGAAGAATATCTTCAGGAGAATGAAGTATGATGAGAGGTGATACTTCAAAAGGCAATCAAAATTGGAATCCTGCTTGATCTCAAAAGAACATTGCTGGAAACAAATTGTATGATCAACAAAAGATTTCAATCAGGAGAGCAGATCAGAGAACATGCAAAGGTATAACAGACTCTTCTCACTATCCAACAATGTGTATATATGGTTGAAGGACATAATCTGATAGTACTCAAAATTTGTTCCAATCAGAAACTTTTATGGGTAAAGTCTGATAAGAATAAGCATCTGATAACATCAGAACCTCTGAAACCTCAAACTCGGATAAGAACCTAATATGGCGTGTCATAAGTGCAAATGTCTCTTTACTATTTTATTGACACATGGCCCACTAAGATGACAATTAGACTCGGAAGTTTTATCTGACGTGTATCTCAACTGTTGGGTAATAACTGTATGACAATGCTGGTTTTGCTTTGAACGTTGTGTCTCGTGCCCCCTTTGGCATTAAATTTTTTCTTTATTCAAAATTGGGCATACAAAACGTTTTGATCAAAAAGCACCGTTACACAGTCATTCACTCTCACATCCTAAACTTTTTGTTTTCAAGCCTCCTCCGAAAACAACCTTTTTTCAAAAGTAACCCTAGAAACCAAAAGCCTTTAGAAGTCTCAATAGCATCATCATCCTCTCGAATTTCTATCAACAACGAACAAAGTGTCAATTTCTTTCACAAATTGAAAATGATGAGTGTCTCAGAAGAGAAGTTAACAGTGATGCCTGAAGATATTTTTGACTTATTTAGGTTAAAAGAGAATGGAATCCACCTGTTAAACATAATTGATTCTCACTAGTGGCCTCACTACATCAATATGTTGGATGGTCCAACCTACTCAGAACTTGTAAAGTACTTTTGGGTTAGAGCAAAAATGTTTGATAAAAGAACAGTAGATAAAGAACTCAGAAGAGCAAGGGCACATGATCCTAGGAATGCAAATAAGTCAAGAAAGGAACTTGGGTTGAAGGAGTTTTTTGAGACAAAAATAAGGTCATCTGTCTTAGAAGCTCTGTTGGTCGTCACAAAAGGCCTAATCTCAAAATTGCTTAAGGTAGATGAATCTGGAATGTATTACAGAGATGCCAACAAAAAAACAATGAAGGTGAGAAAAACACAAGAAGGGGGGTTGAATTGTGTTAGATTTTTCTTCTTGTTAACCTAAGTCCAGAGTTCAGAGTCTGATAAAGTTCAGACCCTGAAGCAATGTTCATAGTCTAATGCAGCAGATAAAGTAAATATAGAGAGACACAAGCTATTATACATGTTCCTTCTACAATCTGGAAGTAGTCATGTCCCCCTTGCACTTCCAAGGAGTGTTCACTAAAAATAGAATCTAATTACAAATGCTCAAGCACACAAGCAAGAGACTTCAAATACTCAAGCACACAAGCAATAGATTTCTTATGATCAAGCACAAAAGCAAGAGACTTCTAAACAAACAAAATTACACAAAAAGATGTTTGGTTTGAACACTTGATATACAATCAGTGGTGTTCACAATAAAAATCAGATACGCACTCTTAAGACTCTAGAATTTCTAAAATATGAAAGTTGTTAAGAAATTCTAAGTGAGCTGATGTGCAACAATTTCAGCAGAGTTTTGACACAAGTAAATTGTTGTTAATTCTCTACAAATCTTCAAGTCTTCATTCATTTATATAGAGGTATGAAACATACGTTGTAGACATGCCATCACATCAAAAGAGTCGTTGTTGAAGCTTAAGCATCACCAATAATATGTTGCTTGATTTGGTTAATGTCCTAGGAGGGAATAATTTTAAATTCCTTCCTTGTTTGTAGAATTAACCAGCGTAGACACAGCTGTAACAGTACTATGTGCAGAAAGGAAAGTGGAGTTGTGGTTGTACAATTGAACTATTGTCCTTCTAATGCGCTCTTCAGTGAATAAGCATCCAATGCCTTCTAATTCATCTGAAATAGTCGTTGCTCCAGACTTCTATTCCTTCTGCAAACTTGTGTCTTAAATAAATATAACTAACTCCAGGTTCTTGACTTCAGACTCTGGCAAACTTCAGACTCTGGGTAACTTCAGACTCTAGTAGTCAACTTCTGATGTTCTTTAGACTCTGGCTTTTTTAGACTTTGACTTGCAACATAAGCTTCCTTTGTAAATTCCATTGCTCTCATTTGTTATTCTAGAACCAATACCTTGTTTTAAGACTTATAAATTTTAGTCTATGGTCCTGCACACTTGAACAAATATTAGCATATCCAATTGAAATTTTAATACCTTGTTATCATCAAACCTTAAGATGGCAAAGTTAAACACATTTTTTCCAACAAACAATTCATCTGAACGTTATAAAGAGAACTCTGTATGAGTCATAAAAAGTGATTAGAGACAGGCCTAAAAGGATTGGGTATACCATATTCATGAGTCCTTTGGCCAAGATAGTGATCAGATTCATATATATATATATATATAGACACAGACACACACACATAGAGATGCATACAACCTAGAGAAGAAGGAGGAATCAACACAGTAAGTTGGGATGACAGACTTCTTGCAACTATGATTTTGAACAGAGATCCAATTAATTTTCCCAAGTACAATTTCAACTACTTATGTGACAGTACCAAGGAACAAAAGACTTTATTTCGTATGTAAGACTTATGTCATGCATTTTCTATCAAAGCAAGATCATTGAACTGTTAGAAAACCTTCAGGCTATTGAAGATCCTGAAATCATTTTTGGAAAGCTTTTGATGCCCAAACTTTGGTATAAATGAAACTCATAAAGACAACATAAGCCTCCAACATGCCATTCTATATCAGAAGGACACATCCTATCTTCATTGAAGGATTTACTATAATCTCCAATCATGACAATAAGGAAGTCATCAAAGAATACATTCTATGTGAAAAGGCAGAAGGAAACTTCATCATCAAAGATCAAATTCTGAATACTCCAGTTGATGTCTACAGAGAACCCATAAGAAGGAATACTCCAGAAGAAGTGACTCAACATCCTATCGGAAGATCTTCTGTCAAAACTTCAAAGAAGAGAGACAAATCTCTTGAAGAATAATTAAATGAAATTTTGGATTCAGTACCTATTAAATCACCTCAAACAAATAGTAAGAAGGCTAAAGTAGCAACTCCACTTGAAGCTACTACACCTGAGCAATCCAAGAGAATAAAGGGTAAAAAGGTTCAGACTCAAACCATACCCACTATTGTTGAAGAATAAGAAGAAGAGGAAGAAATGCCTCTTAAAAGAAGACAAAGGATCTTTCAGACTACTAAACAAGCTCCAACAGAACCTGAAGCAACAAACTTTGTAGGTGAAAAAGAAGTTACTGCAGAAGAAGAAATACCACCAGAATCTGAGAGAGTTGATATTTTACTTTTGCATGAAGCATCTCAGCTTCTGGCTGAAAGTCTGAAGAATAGAGAACCTCTGGTTGCTACTTGATGCACACTTTTGTGTTTAATTCGATTAGCGTAGTTGCGCAATGGCAAGTGTACCAGTCGTTTTCATCAAGTAATAAAGTTAGTAAGTAGAGTATCGTATCCACAGGGATTGTCATTTCGTCCAAACAATTCTCGTTACTTATTTTTGTAAGTTGACGGTATAAAAGTTAGTTGCAATTTTTATCTGTTTGCAACTTAGCGATTTTATCTGTTTTTGGTTGCAGAAAAGTGAGCAGTGGTCGAATCCCCTCTGTATATTTATTGTTTGATAATACGTAATCTAAATGTCGCGTTTATTTATCTCTTGGTGACTATAAAAGTGATAAGGTCGTTGGGAGTTTTCTAAATAGGTAGGGCACCACCTGACCCAATGGGTTTCAGCCACTGGGTATCCAATTAGGCCTTTCCCTCTGATGGCTAACTGCACCTGCTAATCGCACGGTGATCCTTACGTGCGGGGTCTTGCTAATCCAAAGGTAATTGAAACATAAACTTAAATTGGCTTTCCAGTGTTTCCCAAGGCAATGAAGGCCAAGGTTCCCTTAGGTCTGCCCACCTATGAATCTTAGAACACTCATAACACACTCTCTCTAAGCTTACTTTGTAGTTCTACAAATGGGCGGCCTTAATCTACGTCTACCTTACTAAGGGTTTCAAGAGAATGGTCTTACTAGGTTATAGCTTTAAGTCGGACAGTTAGGTGCTTGTTTCCCATTCCTTTGTCTATAAGTTTTGTACATTGCTCAAGGTTTATTAAAGTTTGATTGTATAATAAGATTTGTATCGTGAATCTCTCAATTCTAAGATTAAATCTTATTGAACATATATTTGTCTTTTTGGTACATTGTTGTGATTGTTCGAGCACGAATCCAATAGTCGATTACGTTAAAATTGGTTTTTATTAAAACTCCTGAAAAAACTTTTCAAAAAGCTATTCACCCCCCCTCTAGCTTGGTAACTAATTATTCATATACACCAACAAGTGGTGTCATAGAGCTTGGTCTTTTCGTACAGCTAACTACCGGAAGAGATGATCCATATGGCTATTGGAAAGATTGAATGAGCGTTCACATCCAATTGGTGGATATGGATGTGTGGAAAGCCGTTGTCAATGGGTGGTTTCAGCCGCAAGTTGTTGCCAACGGTGTAGTACAAGATAAGCCAAAAGCCGATTGGAGTGATGATGACAAAAAGAAGGTCAAATGCAATTTGAAGGCATGGAATATTCTTATCTCCTCTCTTGGGGTTAATGAGTATCATTATGTATCTCATTGTAAGACCTCTAAAGAAGGAACCGATGATGTTAAACAATAAAAAATTAATACCCTTGTGCAACAATATGAGCTTTTTTGTATGGAGGATGGTGAAACCATCTCCTCCATGCAAATGAGATTTACTCATATTGTAAACAAGTTTCAAAACCTTGGTAAAACAATTTCAAACCAAGATTGCACCAATAAAATTTTGAGATGTATGACAAAGGAATGGCAGCCCAAGGTTACCGCTATCAAGGAGTCACAAAATCTCAATGCTCTTAGTATGATCACACTCTTTGGAAAATTAAAGGAACATGAGCATGAGATTAATCGCTTCAAGTCAAGTGAGAATGGCTCTAAGAAGAAGGAAAGAAGTCCATTGCTTTAAACACCACTTTGTCCATTTCTACCTCTTCGGTTCAAAATGATGATGATGCTATAAATGAAGAGGAAATGAGCTTGTTTGTTAGGCGATACAACCGTTACATTAGAAGGAATGGCTTAAAGCACGATGATAAGAATCTAGTGAACTTTATGAAGACCTCAAGAAAAGGAAAAGAATCGGATAGTGATGAGAAAGTGGTTAGTTGTTATGTTTGCGGAAAAGTAGGACACTACAAGAACGAATGCTCGGAACATGCTAAAGAAAGAGAAAGATTCGGATTCAATCGAAACTCAAGAGGAAGAAAGGCCTACATTGCTTGGGAGGAAGAAGTTACCTCCAATACTAGTGATACCGAAAACAAGGATGAAGACGACCTATGCTTCATGGGACAAATGAAGAACGCTAAAAATGAGGTAATCTTATTGGACTCCGATTCCGATTCTTACTCCGATTTTAAACCCACCTATAAGGACTTACAACATTTTATTGAAGAAATGCATGCTGAATCTCTAAATGCTTTTGAGAAACTAATTGCTCAAAAGAAAACCATTTTGAAATTAGAATCTGAAATTTCTAAACTTAAGGAAGCATTTGAAAGTTTAAGAGATGAGCATGCTTTACTTGTTAATGAGAAAATTGTAAGTCCCACAATTGACTCACCTAAAACAAAGTCACCCAAATATGATAATTGGATGGACTTTGCTAGTTGTAAGACTTGCCCTAGTCTTCATGAAGAGATTAATTCTCTAAATAAGAAACTAGAGTGCGTCTCCAAAGGTACCATGACTTTTGCTATGAATTCAAAAGAAGAACGAACTTCTTTAAAAAGACATTACACCAAATATTCTTATGTGAAGAAAAACAAGAATCATAGCAAAACTTATGGTCCTACAATAAGGTGTCATTATTGTGGTATAAGTGGCCACACAACACCTCATTGCCACATTAGGAGAGTTGAAGTTCCTAAAGGGGTGATGATGTGGGTGCCTAAAGTTACTTGTTGTGAAATTCATCCCAAGGCTCCAACTTGTGTTGGAAGCCAAAGGAGTCCTAATTGATTTGTGCAAATATGTCTTGCAACCTTGAACGAACTTTTTCCCTCTAAGTTGTTCAAGACACTAAAATTAAGATGTACTCCTTTTCTCACTTTCATACTCTTAAGTGCATCTTAAAACTCACAAATCAACTTTGGTATTCCTTGTTTTCTCTTACTCCCAAAAGATTGGGAAAGGTGTGTTTGGTTTAGTGTGTGTAGGGTTGATGATGAATGAAGTAAGTCAAGGATGATGCTCCACAATAAGCTCTTTATCTCTTAAGGACATCAAGAGCAAAATTGTGATGAAGACGTATTCGAGGACTTTAAATACTTAACCTCTCCATTGTCTTATCATGTTGGTTGATCACAAATGGCTTCTCAATCATCATTTCATCTTGAAGCACTCTAGCAAGGGAGTAAGTTTAATTGGTAATAGGTAAAGTTTTCTTGGAGATTCAAATAAGTTTTTATCTCTACTTGAAAACTAATTCTCACCCTTCTTTTATTGCTTAATATATTCTCTCATATGTTAATTGTGATTATCTTATGAGTAGATGTTTGTTGATCATTTCTTCATCATTTGCATGCTATCCTCCTTTTGTATTGTATCTTGCATGCTTGCTTGTATGTCAATTGAGATTGTCTACTTGCTCTTGTTTATGATGTTTTTAGATGTTCTCTTTTTTTGTTATTAAAATCTCAAAATGGGTATTCATAATTTTTTTTGAATCGATTCACTCTTGTTTCACTATCAAAATGAATCGATTCATAATGAATCGTATCATTAAAACAGTGAATCGATTCATATGCATAAAATCTGATAACTTCTTTGCATCCTAGCCATTCATTACAAATTCTCTGAAACGCGAGAAAACCCCCCAATTTCCCAAATTCTCCAGAAATCTTCCTAAGCCTCACTTCATTAACACTCAAATGGGTCCTAAACCTAACACACGAACCCGAAGCGGCAGAGGAAAGTCTCGAAGAGGTGGTGGTGTTTCTATTGGTGCTGGTATGGCGGGGGTTTTGGTGGAAGATCTGCTGCAGGCTAATGACTATGACAGGTATTTGAATGAATTTCATAACTCTAGGTTAACATCTAGTCAATTCTTCTGTGATATTGATACTATAGAAAGGTTAGGGTATGGGTTCAAATATTTGCTAGCTTTTCAAAACCTAAGAACGTTCTTAGGACTAAGGAACTTATATGATCCCTCTCAGGTTAAGGCATTTTATTGTATTTTTGAGAGACAACCTGATAATGTCAGTTTTACTTGTCCCTTTAATAAATGTGTGGTCACGTTAACTCCGAGTAAATGGGCTGGTTTAGTGGGTCTTGGGTGTGATGGTGTTGACATTGAGAGTGCTGATGTATTTCCTGGCTATAACAAGGAGTCACTTGTGCAAAGTATTTCAAAAACATGTGTTGCTCCCGTAGAGCACTCAAACTTTAGTGCTATGCAGCTTAAATGTGATGACAAAATCCTACATTGGATCATTGCCAAAATAATCATTTGCAAACAAGATAACTTTGGCAGAATTGATAACTTTGACTTGCAAGTGATGTGGTTAATAAAGAATAGGATCAAAGTGAATTGGCCTCTATTTTTGTGCAATCGGATGATCACCTAGAAGTTGGATGTTTCTAAGAAACTGCCCTTTCCCTCCTTCCTTGGACTTGTCCTACAAGATAATGGAATTTTGACATCTGACCCTCTCTTAACTAAGCCTAATCCTAGGAGTGGACTTGATAATGGTGATGTGAATAAGATGCATTATTATCAAGATTCTAGAAATAATTGGTATTATGATCATGGTGATATTTTTGGCTTTATGATGATGTTGTTCCTGTAACACCCCGTTTTCCCAACAATGTAAATAATACACATAATCAGAGTATTCAACGTAAAACGGGATATCACACTACATTTAAAGTATAAATAGAGTAAAGTTACTATTTATTAAAACCACTTTAACAAAACATCGCAGCGGAAAATAGATTCATAGTTCAACAACCTTGGCACTACGGCCTCAACGTAAACAACTTAATTAAAAATCTTAATTCAAAGAGGTTCAACAACATGGTTCATAAATAATAATACGCAACAGTGGAAAACAAGCAAATAATCCCCATCCCGTTACGTATCAGAGCGACCCTAAGACGACGCACGAGAATCAACTCACATCAGCAGCTAATCCTGGTTATCTGCACGTTACCCACGTAGAGGCAACATTCAAACAGAAGGGGTGAGATTTCACATTCAATAATAATAAGCATATTCATCAACGGAATTTAACAACCTAAACAATAATAGTTAACAACAATGATATTTCACATGTACTTATCATCAATAGTATTTCACATATGCTTCATTTATTTCTACTTAGCATTCAAATCAACAACAACTATTCAACAACGACGACAACTCAACATTAACGACAATGCAACGACACAACAACAACTTGACTATGCAGTATGCATGTGGTACCAATCAACGCTGGAGTATAAACTCCTAAAATCATCGCTGGAGTATAAACTCCTAAAATCAACCCTGGAGCATAGCTCCTAAAATCAACGCTAGAGCATAGCTCCTAACTTTATATGAGTATGCATGGACTCAACAACTTAATCAACAACAACGTACAACTTCAACGACTTGACGACATTAACAACATCAACAACAACGTAAGACATCAACGACAACGTCAACAACAACAATTGACAACAACAACAACAACAACATTATAATCTCATAAGTATTCATCATATAATTGCAACATCATATAATCATCATGTTAAATTCAACATAAGCATGCATATAATAATTCATCAACATATATACATAC
>Ga0228710_1006347_pt1 | contig 17968 bp, 3 predicted proteins | sample MedpolnodulmetaG_FD_177995 | JGI IMG/M metagenome (GOLD analysis project Ga0228710, IMG submission 177995) | Root nodule microbial communities from Medicago polymorpha collected in Santa Monica, California, United States - pink nodules | ecosystem: Host-associated > Plants > Roots > Nodule...
TATATATATATATATATATAAGCAAATCTATTTTTTTAAGGAAGAAATATTTTATAAATATTAATTACAAGTATATAAAAAAATCCCTTAGATATGATAATGATATGGTTAATTGATATAAAAATTCCTAGTTTTCACCATTGAAAACATTGTTTAGAAAGATTTTAAATAGTACAATAAACTAAAACATTCTTTCATGAAGAAACATAAGTAATTTAAATATATAGATAATAAATTTAATTTCTTTTGAATCTAAATATTAATTATAATATATCACATCAATTTAAAAAGAGTCAAAATTTCTAATAATTATTTTTTGAGGGAGAATTTCTAATAATTATGTATTGTTACTTCCAACATTATTATATTCATGGTTAGAATATGAAATTCTATAATTTTAAAAACAACAATACAAACACACAAAAAAAACTTATTTATTTATCAAGGTCTAAATATAAAATAATAAGACTAATTAAGTCGAGAAATATATATTAATAGTAGCATATTTATTTAATGAGTTTTGCTAGAAGACACGATTTATGAATGTGTCTTTTAGCAAGTTATCCTATAGGCATTTGATAAAAGACACCAACTAATTTTTACTAAGATGTATTTTAGCAAGTTATAACTAAAATGTTGATAATCACACATTAATTGTTAAAAGACACCTTCATGTGTGATGTGCCTATTTCATCCTACTTATATTATTTGTATCTTGACTGCGTAGTGTGTATGTGATAGATAATTAGCAAGTGTACCAAAACTATCGAAGTAATAATTAAATTCGCATCCACGAGGACCGTTGTTAATTTCGACTAAACAGTTTCGTTAAAGTAAATGATGTGTTAAATTTATGGGTTGCCCTAGGCAATTGGATTTGGTTGCAGAAAACTTAATACAGAGTAGAAAAAATGATTTGATAATTGAATTAAAACAGATGATCAAGCCGGTGAATTCTTTATTGCTTTATGTGAAATAGCTTATCTCTCATTACTCTCAACACTTATTCATTCTTTACGACGTATTAACTAAGTGGTTTTGATCAATCTCTTGACTCAAAACCCTTTCCTAAGTTATAGCTTTTTAGTTTTTAAAATCGACTGAATAATTGCGGAAGCATGGTGAGAACGTTAATCCATAAGTCATAACTCGCAATTTTCTATCTCTAGTTTCATATGTAGAATCAAACAGAATAACTATTTCGGGTTTAATAGATAGGGTTAGTAGTCAATTAATACCTAAGGTCGATTAATGAGATTGGAAGAAGCTAAGGTTAGTAGTGATACAAACAAAGATTGGATGTTATTGATAATAAAGAGGGACACTACATGGTTCACATATCACAATAGATTCAACCGAGAAGATTAGCTACTCATTGTTGGTGTAAGCCCTAGAGGCTAGTATTTTATGTTAAACTTATCTTATGTATCATGACTTTTATTATTGAATAATATATGAGACACTTTATTATATTTGTAGTAATGTTAATAAAGTCCCTAGAATAGATTGTTCATGTAATGATATACTAAGTGTGACTTAATCATGAGATTACGTTAAACACAAATAACGATATTCTTAAATGTATCCGTAGTCAAACTTTAATATGAATTGGGATAATAATAAAGCGTCGAGACTATTATGTATGTAGACTGATGACCACATCTCATGGGTTATAGATATGATATATTAAGTCTATACATAGGTATAAATATTAGGAGTGATATTTACACTGGATTGACCCACCGTGAGAATACTACATAGTATGTTATGAAATTGTCATAAGCTATTGTCACAATGATAATAGTGTATATCCCTCTTAGACTTGAAACCACTGTGATCTCTAGATGTGGACTCAAGTGCTTTGTTGCCATTCTAACGTTGTTTGTAAAAGGATAACCATAACGTTGGTTGATGGGTACTCGATGAATCATATTGAGGGACATGAGTGTCCTAAATGAGATTTGTCCCTCCTCATAACAGGAGATATATCTTTAGGCCTCTTGATGAAATATGACTGTAAAATTGCATGGTCATGCCGAACTAAGTCAATATGAGATATTGGACTTATTCGTTATTCAGTATATTTCAGGATCAAGAAATATAAATATTGATCTATACAAGGGTGACAGAATATATGCCTTGTGATCAATATAGATATTAGGACAGAGGAGTAATTGTATGCATAAATATTATCATAAAAAGGGTTTCGTCAGATCACTTGACACTCTTGTCACTTGGGTAGCAATGATGTGTTGCTAGATACCGCTCATTGTTTATAATATTAAATATTAGATTTAATATTATTTGCCAACGTGACAAGAACCTATGGGGTCACAAATAAATAACGGTCAAAAGAGAAATATAAGCATGACTTATATAATGGTTGCGTTTAGTAAATAACACTAATTAGTTAGTGATGAGTCAATAAATTAGTGTTTTTAATATATTATTTGAGTCTGTTTTATTTAAATTAGATTTCGTTTTATTTAATATTATTTCCTTTTTAGAATTATTTTACTTCAATTGCAAATTATTATATTTCAGGAACGAATATTCTAAAGATTAAGTCTTGGAGCAAAAGAAAGGGGTTTGGAGCTGATTCAGGATGAAAATACGAAGATTCGGTACAAAAATACGACTTCCCCCAAGTTAGAAGCTTGGCAAGGCCCGTGCACCAGCCACACGGCCGTGCCACCTCCCAGAACACCTTTTGCTGCTTTTCTGCTTCCCGGACAAGCTACCTATTAGTTTACTTCTGACCTAAAAGCCCGTGGTTTCTTGTGGAACATTCTAGTGTTGTACTTCTTAGGGCTTAAGTCATTGTAAACTATAAATAGAGGAGCTAACTATCACAACAAATCATCTTTTGTTCTTGGAATTCAATAGTGACAATTGTCTTTCTTAATAAAAGTTCTTCTTTTACTTTCATGTTATTTACTTTATGTTCTTCTTCTTCTCTTCTATGTCTATGATGATCATGAGTGAGTAGATTCTTCTTGTCTTGGGATTGTTGGATAAGTCTAATGACGTAATCCGAATCAAACCAAGCCATAAACCCTAATTTTATATAAATCTAGTTTCTAATCTAATTCACCATTTTTATAATGGATTAACAAATACCAAACTCATAAAGCGACAACCGAGGGTTAGTATTTGTTAATTCATCATCTCAAATATCAATTCATAAAGCGACAGCTGAACTTTGATATTGGAACAAGTGAATTTAGACAACGGTTGCGAAACATGAGAATAGTCTAGCAAACCTTGAGACATAAAGTTTCGTTCTTCAAGGATTCTAATAGCAATCAATCATGAGAATAGGCGTGGTTGTTAGAGGAACACACTCACTGCACTTCGAAAGAAGCTTTGATACGCTAAAGAGAAACTTGTCTGTAGAAAGTAGGTCGAATATAAAGTTATGGTTTAGGGTTTGTTTGTAAATGATTTGTTATTATGATGAACCAATAATCTCAAGACGCTTTTTATTATTATTCTTTTCAACCTTTAAAAACTCAATCTTTATAACTAAACTTTCTTCTAATCATCTCCAAAAAGTTAATTAAATTGAACAACTCCCTGTTCGAACGATACTCTCTTTTTACTACTTCGGTAGAACCGTACACTTGCGGTTTTGCTCATCAGTTAGGAAAAGACTAAACTCGTTATTGGGCTTACTGAAGCCCAATAGTGACTTCTGACTTGCAGAACACACTTGGAGTTCTATAAATAGAACCCTTGTGCTGAAGTTTTTGTTGCACGTTTTGAGAAAACCCTAGTTTTCTGAAACTTCTGATTCCTTAGCTAGCACCAAGACTTGGAGGAGTACCGTTCGTGTGGACTTGCTAGAGGCTCTGTTGCTTGCTTAGCTGTGATCGTGATTCCAGATTCCAGACTCCACACACTTCGAGGTAACAATCGAATAACTGATTCTTGTCAAATTCGCAATGATCCAAGGAAAAAATCAAAAAATTTATTTGTTACTTTATTCTGTTTAATTTGATTTTCCTTCACTCATAAGTAACATAATCGAAGACATAAAAATAATAGAACATACATTAATCAGAACCAACTATGCGTTGGGTGAGATCCATTGCGTGTTCTTTAGTTTCCTGGTGTCGTCTATGCTCTGCTTAGGTCTCAAAAATCGCACACCTAATCTCTGGTCACTTCTGGCTTTTATAGAAAGAATTTTAGGGTTTCAGAAAGCCCACCACCGTGCCACGTTTCACAACCATTGTGGCACGGTGTGCTCGTTAATCCTACATGACATCAAATTTACTCAACAGTCGTGGCACGTTACACGATCCAACGTGCAACGATTTTTCCAGTATATTCAGGTAAATTACACGCTTCAAACGTGCCATGATTCAGGTCAATCGTGGCGCAATTTCTCTAGTAGCTAAAGTTCTCGCATTCTTCTCCAATTTGTGCACAAGTTTCCATTTCTTCATCTTGAGCTGATTTGTCCATGTATACAAGCATTTGACTTTCAAAACATTACAAAAACGACACAAATACGACTAAAATACTAGTGTTGACGTACATTCATCAATATACACACACACTAAAACTATATTACCTAGACGAGTCTACAATTTCTTGCATCGTAAACTCAATATTGTAGCCTCAAATATATCAACTAAAAAACCCGTAAATATTTAACTTGAGTCATAAATTGATATTTCGAGTTCATTTGTTGGAATGAAAGGTTTTCATGCTAACCCCTAATAAATTCATACATTGATTATAACAAGAGGTTAAATGAATGAAAATTTGAAATGGAGGGAAGATATTTGTAAAAGACTATTCTACTATTTTTTTGTTTGAACAAAGACTAATTTACCTTTAAATAAAGAGATATTGTTTTATAATTAAGTTGACATTATATATGAAAATTGGGTTGACACTCTCCTACAAAATAAAGGTTCGATCAAAATTTAAGTTTTGATTATTTTATTTTAGGCAAAACTACATATTTTGTTTTTTTACTTAATTTTAAGTAACATTTTTGTCCTTTATCATTTTTTTATCACGGTTTAGTTATTTATGGTATAAAATGTCAACAAAGTTATCATTTATTTCAACAAATAAAAAAAAACTCCAAAAAAATCATCAAACTCAGAAACAAACTCAAATATTCGTCATACAAACAAAAAAAAAAACTAAGATTTCATTGAAAAAATCTTATTAAATGTGATAAGATATTGTCATTTTATAACATAAAAGACTAAATCAGAACAAAAAAAAAAATGTTACTTGAAATTAAGTTAAGAGATGACCGATGCAGAGTAAATATCCAAGTTTGTCCTTGAATTTGCAAGGACTAGTCAAATTCGTTATCAAATTTTTCGAAATGTTTATTTCATCGCTGAATTTACGAAATGTCAAACAAATTAGTCTATCCGTTAAGTTGGCCTGTTAACGGAGGTGACATGTATTGTTAACCCTTCACAAGGCTTGCCATGTCAGATGCCACGCAAGTAAGGACTTATTTGATCGAAAATGACAAAATTTCCAAAGACCAAATTGATTAATTTACAGAAAATTTGAACTCACTTGCAAAAAAACAACTGTTACCCAACGTCTCTTCCCCAAATCTATAAAATTGAAACCCTAATTTTACAATTTATTACCTAGAGTTCAAAATCCCCAAAAATTGTTCAAGCTTTGGTGTTCAGAAATGATGGGTGGTGGACATATGTGCAAAAACAACTATAATAGTCAATCTTCATCTTCAAGCTTTGTGTTTAATGGTGATGTGAGATTACTTGAATATTGGGGTCCTAGAATATGTGTTATAAGAAAAGCCAACACCGTCAAAAACTCAAGAAAGCCTTTCTATGTCTGCCCTCTGCCAAAGGTTTGTTTAACCATTATTGTGTGATGTCATAATGGTTTGTTTAACTTCTACTAATTTTGAATTTTCTTCGCACATGATGATGTTGAAAATTGTGATTTTTTTGTCTGGGTTGATGAAGCTGAAGAACTAGGTTACTTTAAAAACAATGGAATTGGTGCTGGTAATGGAAGAAAAGCAAGATTGATGATGGAGAAGTTTCAGTGCATGGTTAGGTCTAAGGAAAGTGGCAATGAAGAGATACGTGTATTGTTGCATTGAAAAGAGGTTGAAGATGAATGAATGCAACCTTTCTGTCGAAATATTTCCATCAAATTAGTCCTTAAATTATATGCCTAAGTATCAAATTGATCCCTACATTATATAAAAATATCATCAAATAAGTCCTTGAATTATTTAAACAAATGTCAATGTGATCCTTGGTGCATATATGTGCAGAATAAAGTAAAAAAAAAGTAAAGAGACACAATTTGATCCTTGATTATACCATCAAATAAGTCGTAATTCAGTCATTGCATTACAAGTGCAAGAACATTACATAGGCAAAAAGCAACCCAACTATGAGGCAATAACAAGTCATAAATCATACATTCCATCAAATAAGTCGTAATTCAGTCATTACACTACAAGTACATGAATATTAGGCAAAAAGAAACCCAACCATGTGGCATTAAAAGTCATAAGTCATACATTCTATGTTCTTAAATATTACATATCCAAAAAGAAACCCAACTATGGGGCATAATTTAAACAAGTCTAAATATTATATTTTTCAAAAACATAATTTAATCAGCCATCAAGCACAACTTCTTTGAAAATTCTGGGGTTGGGATAAACTCCATGAATTAGGGTTGAGTAGAATCAGATGGCTCATAACTTGGATATGACATTCTAATAACTCCAAGAGCCGTTGGATGTGGTGGAACAGAACCCCTCACTAGTGTTTGCGTAGACTTCTCACTTGAAATAACTTGTCATCTCATGCCACACCTCCTTGTACTCACTCCCTGCAATAAAATCGATCAAATCAATCCCTAGATTTCTAAAATTTTCAATCAAAACAGTCCCTAATTTATTACAGTTACTATCAAATCGATCCTTAAAAGAGGGGTAAAAGAGGAAAACAGAAAAAATTGAAAGTGAAAAGTTAAAACTGAAATTTGTAACGTTTCCATCAAATTGGTCCTTGTACACGTGGACATCGCAACATAACATGCAGGACGACACGTCAGCCTCACTAATAGAGGAATTGGACGGAGGGATGAATTTGATGGACGTCTGTTAAATTCAAGGACTAATTTGACATTTCAAAACATTAGAGGACAAATTTGACTGATCCTTACAAATTCAAGGACGAATTTAAGTATTTACTCGAATGATGCAATTTTACCTTCATTTTAAAATGACAAAATCTATTTGAGCAGAAGTGCAGATGCTGATACAAAATTCAAACCAAAAAGCGCAATGACAGTATTGTAATTACAATCACAGCTCTGATTAAATTAAAAATTAAAATAATTTAGTTTTTATAAAGTTTAAAATTTAAACGTTTCTCCTCATTTTCATTTCATTTCGAAACGTTGGTGTAAAGCTGAACGATCACCATCATCTTCATCATCATCAAAATCTCATGGTTAGGGTTTTCTTTTGCAAATTTATTTACATCTCATCGTTAATTCCTTTTCATTTCACGATTTCATTCATAAATCTGCGTATTTATGAAATTAGGGTTTTCAAAATTTGGGATCTGGTTTCGTTTCCGTTGCATTATCTCATTCTGTTTTCGTTTGTTGTTGCAGGATAGCCACGATTCGAACGATCCTAAGCAAAGCCCTGCTGATATGACCGCATTTGTAAGTTTTTCTTCGATTCTGCTATTTACTATTTCAGATCTTCGATGTCTCTGGTTATTATAATCTTATGAATCTTGCTATTTTACACTTCAATTCCGATATCACATTTCAAAATCTATAATCGGAATAAGTGTAGTATAAAAATGATGTAATTTAAGTGTGTTTGATTAAAAAATGATTTTGAACGAATTGATTCTAGCTAATAATGAGTTAAAGGTAAATTGATCTATCTATGTTTAGTACACTAGTGGAAAAGTGAGGCTAAAAAATTGATTCTAGAATCTAAAAGCTCCAAACTTTAGCTCTAGTTAGAATCAATTTTGAAGACATAATCAATTTACTCAAGAGTAATAGTAACCAAACATGTTAAAATCAATTTTACACCTCGAGAATCAATTTTGACTCCTCCAAACGTGGAACTATACGTACATTAAGAAAATTTAAGTGTTCAAATCTAATTACGTGTCGGTGTCCTGTCGGTGTTCGATACCAATTACCAGACACTAATTGAAGTGTCTATGCTACATAGATCTGAGTGCAATATGCAAATTTTCATGTACTTAGTTTCAGGATGATTTTATTGATGTAAATGTCAATCAGTTTCTGACTTTTGTCCATGCCACTGTTACTCTTTTCAGGTGCAAAATCTTCTTCAGCAGATGGTGAGTTGTATTGTCTAGAATCTTTGAGTTGCTTTACCAATTTTCAGAATATGTTTCCCTGCTGCTAACTAGATTTTTTTGTTTTTGTTTTGGCCAGCAAAGTAGGTTCCAGACCATGTCTGACTCTATTGTTACAAAGAATATCCTTTTTGGCATTCTGTAATTTAATTAAGCTATTCTTAGAAACCAGTTTGCTAAGCAAAATAGTTTTGGAGCGGTGATTAATGCTCTTGAACATGATTTTCTTACTCGCGCGATAAGATTTGCTTTAAAGAGGGCAATCTGGTCAGATGATTGCAGATCTTAACTGGCTTGCATTTTGTTAACTTCTTCTGGGTTTATACTTAACAATATTTCTAATGACGACTTATGGTATTTTAGTCAAAAATTTAAATGGTACCTTTGAAGTTTTGTTATTTGATGCCTAAATCATAGTCTATTATTTCTGTTTGGGCTGTTAACTTGCTAGTGATACAAATTTGTTTCTGTTTGTAATTCTAAAGCCAAAGTCTACATTACCCAATAAAATTGTGTATGAACCCAAACCAATAATATGATGCATGTGTATGAAGGTAGAGATTTAATATACACGTTCACATGTCTGCATTAGTCACCTGATAGACTTTGTTGTTGGGATAGTTATTGACATAACAACGGTTCAGACGGTAATTAATTACTGCTGTGAACTTTTGTATCTTGTCATTTTTTCTGTAAACCCAATGCAATCGCCAATGAAGTTATGCATGATTTATTTCTCCATTTAGGGAAATTTGTGTTACTGATTTTATTATAATATGGGTATTATAGACTTGTCCAATACTCAAATTTTGAAAGTAATGTTTTTCTTGACACCAATGCACTTGATGATATGGGAAGTCGTATCAATGAGTTGGAGCAGAGCATCAATGACCTGAGAGCTGAGATGGGAGTGGAGAGCTCTCCATCACCAGCAGCCCCCGAGAAGCCAAAGGAAGAAGAGTCGAAAAAAGAAGAGGGTTCAGATTAAGTGACATTTTAATTTCAATTTCTCATGTACAATGATTGGTATGGTGCATCAACTATCTTTGTCTATGTAGTGGTTCAGAAAACTAATGTGTTGTGTGGCTGCGTACAGCGGATCATTTGTAGCTAAATCTCCTTGCTCTTTTTATGATTTAGCCATACTACTACAATTTTATATTACAGTCACTTTGTTGCTCTCGTATCCGCTATTCCCCAGCATGCTATGTGCTGATGAATGAAAGAGTATGTGACCCCGTATCCTGGGGCTGCTGTACTGATACCCATTTTTTTGGTACTCTATTCCATATTTTATTTAAAGTTTCCAACATCTTGATAAGTGGTTCCATAAATTCAAATTTTTTTTCCCTATTCTTTCCTTTCAAACTTTTTTAAGCGTCAGGCATTTCATGAGCATGTTAGATTGTGAAGAATGTTGATATGCTATTGTCATGTATTTAGTTATTATTCTGTTTCTGTACTTAATGACCATTCCCATACATAGTTTTGTTTTTTTGTGTGCTTGATGATCCAGAAGTTGTGTACATCCCTGAAACATTTTTCTTTGGAAGACCTTCAATACAAAATCATGGAGAGATTTTCTTGATGAGTGATGACCTCTTTTCTTACGCACTCTCAAGTTGTGTTTTTGGTTGGAAATTTTTTATGGGAAGATTTTAATACCATACAATATTTTCTGATGTTTGATAATGTTTGGCAGATCCAAATTGACTTCAGGGTCTATAATGGACTCCCTTGAGAAATTTTATCAGCACATTTTCCTCCCAGTTGTGAAATAAGCACATAAAATTATATATATTTTTTAATCTAAGCGTGTAAGTAAATCAAGTTGAGCACTTGTAACCAAAAAAAATCAAGTTGAGCACTTGAAACTTAGGCTGTGTGTTTATCTGCTCCCAAAACATTCATTTCACAAAGTATGGATTTCACCGAACATTTTAGGCGTCAGACCAAGCATTTCTAATAATCACTTGAAACTTAGGCTATTTACTTGTGATTTTTTATGGATCAGTTATTAATATTTATCTTGTTTTTTTAAATATTTTTCAGTGATAAGTATTTGTTTCATTTTTTTTAAAATATTTGTTAGTGATTTCTATGTTTTTTTTTAGTATTTGTTCCGTGATTTCTTTGTATCAGTTAATGATATTTTCCTGTGATTTTTATGTACCAGATATTTGTCTTGTTTTTTTTAAATATTTTTCAGTGTTAAGTATTTGTTCCGTGTTTTTTTTAATATTTATCTCTGACGAATTTTTGTCCCATTTTATGCTCAATGATCAAACGTGGCCCGTATTTTCTTATGCACCCGTGATAAATATCTGTCAAGTGATTTTTTAAATTTATTCGTAATAAATATTTGTCTCGTATTTTTTTACTCTTCACTAATAAATATTCATTCATTCAAAAAAACCAATAAATATTTGTGTATTTCATTTATATCCATGTCAAATTGTTTCTGTGTATTTTTTTTAATATTTATCGTCGACATATATTTGTCTCATTTATAAGTGAAATTCATTGTTTATAGTTGATTATCAAGCGGAGTAACTCATCTTAGAATTATTCATGGATTCAACGTACGTATTCTAAATATTTTTATTTTAAATAAATTGCGTAAGAAATTGATATTCAATGTTTTTCATTATTTTTTTTAATAAAACCATTAAAACTATTTTGTTAAAGGAAGATCATAGTTTAACAATATATATTTCAACAGGATAATAACATAAAGGAATTATTTTAAACTAATGCACATCATAATAATTTTAAACTTTTTAGAACTTTCTATATGTTTTTGGAGAAATAGAATCATATATCTTTAATAATATATAAAATCAATCTCACTTTCTTTGTTTTTATGATCAAGGTCAGTGGCGGAGCCAGGAAAAAAAGTTAGGGTGGGCCACTAAAATTAATCGTTGAAAAATTGTTTCAAGCCTCGCAAAATAGACCTATAATTGAATTATTTAAATTTTTCGGATGGGCCACAACACCACTTTGCGGGAATTTGGATCAACCGAAACCTAAAACCGACATAAAATTGTATAAAATCTCGCAAAATAGACCTATAATTGAATTATTTAAATTTTTGGGTGGGCCACTACACCACTTTGCAGGAATTTGAATCAACTGAAACCTAAAATCGACACAAAATTGTATAAAATCTCACAAAATAGACCTATAATCGTCGATTTTTTAATTTTTCCGGGTGGGCCGTGGCCCACCCCAACCCATGAAGGGCTCCGCCACTGATCAAGGTGATGTCTTTTTTTTGTTGACAAAGGTGATGAATATGAATTATCTCCTATTCTATTGATTTGCCCATCATAAAACTTAACTTGGTTTTTGTCATTTGGAGCTATCTAATTATTCTCATTCGCCCTTTTTTTCTATATATTATTGAATTGCAATTTCAAATCTCCTTATCTCCTCAATTTTTTTTTTTTATGGAATTTGTCTTATATTTTCACTCTCAATAGTTTAGCAATAATCATTTTGTATCGTTATTGACAAATATTGATGTATTTTTACATTGATTATTTTCATATTTAATTCAATTCAATTCTCATATGCCAATCAAAATTAGTCGTTTAAGGTTTGTGCACGATTATTAAGGAAATGATTAATTGTGTTGATTTCAATGGTAAAATCAGTAGCATTTACTAAAACACTCTTATTAATTGTAGTCAGTGGAATAGTTAAGTTGGATGAAATTCAATAAATAAGGGTATAATAATGGACAAAATAATAATAAATGCTGCATTGGTATTGTAAAGTGAAAATTATTTTGAGAAAAAGAAAAAATGCTAAAGAGACCATTATTGTGAGATGGAGAGAGTACATTTTTAATGTCATTAAAATTTCATTTTTGTTTGTGCAAAATAAGGACACGTGTCATTGTTTTAGATTGAAGAAAGGAGAATGCCATGTGAATTGGTTATTTCAATTATGCTCAAATGTACGTATATAAGAGATAAGAGATAACATATATGAAAAAAAAATCATTTGTTACTATAATGCTAGGGTTTAAAACTTATTGAGCATTAGTAAAAAAGTAAAACTTTATACTGTGATTGTTTTATTTACAACAATTCAATCAAATTTATTACATGGATGTTGATAGAACCCATAAAATGAAGACGATGAAACTGTGTATTATTGAACGAAAACGGATGAGCTAAGAGCTCTATAATGGTGGCAAAACAAAAAATGAAATGATAATCAGAGTCTAAGATCCCGCCCAGGGCTAAGCTCCTACCAGAGAGACATTCTCTTCTAACCAATTTGCTAACAAACTTAATGATGAAGATCTCACTAAATTTGTAAGAATATCTTTGATAATTCATACATTTGGTGGCCTTTCTCTACATAATTCATACCTTAACATAGAATTGAAGCATGATGCAGCAGGTCCAATCGACCAATCCAAAATAACATTCACAAATTAAGGAAAAATACATTATTGTAATGTAATGTCTGAAACGAATATAACATTTAAGCAATGGCGTAGCCAGGACCCCGACTCAGGGGGTTCAGATTAATTGAAAAAAAAATTATATTAATTTGTATATGTATATTGAGAGTTGTGACAAATATGTCTCATAAATATAACTAAGTTGGCATGGATGTTGTAATATGTATGAATCCGGGTTCAAACTCTAGATTTTTCATTCATTTATTCACTTTAAGACATGAATCTCTAGCCACTAAATTATCTCCATTTATTCACCTTAAAAGATGAATTTCTAACCACTGAACTACTTAATCCAAAAAATATTGAGATAAATATAATTTTTGTTTATGATAATTATTTTTCTTGAGAGATATATGATAATGATATCAATATTAAAATTATAAAAATTTAATATGTGTTGAAATTATTTAATAAAAGAGTACTATATTTTACAATTTTTCTCTGTTAATACTATATATTAAATATCATAAGCATTTCAAATATTATATATATTCTCAATGCTAAGTCTGGACCAAGTTAAGTCTTATGTATTCTCAGAGCTTGTTGGCAAAGAGCTCTTTTTTTTAGCCTAAACTTGAGTTCGATACCCACGTGCCTTTTTTGTGAAAATATTTTGAATACATCTCATTTAATGCTTTATTAAATTTTGTTGTGTTGTGATTGCGGCAACTTTAATTCATGAGAGAGAGAAGTGTTACTTTGCAATAAAGTGAACTTTGACAAGAGAGAGGAAAGTAATATGGTGCAAACAGGTTCAAGATCTAAATTCCAGGGTGTTCAAGATCAATAAAATACATTTATTGGTGTAATTATACAAGGTTCAGAGGGTTCACTTGCATCCCCTGGATGTATGTGGCTCCGCCCCTGCATCTAAGACTTGCCTAATCCCAAGGTCGCAAAAGCTAGAGCATTAAACCTCTGTGATTACATTCAATTCTTCTGACAGATGTTTTCACTAAATTTTAAGCAATATAAAGGTCTATGAAGCAAATCTCAAATACATTTGATCTTAAGTACACTTTTGGTCATTAGTGGGACAAAATCTGCATTTGTATTTGCTTAGCATGTCTTGGATTAATGCTTTCATATTCTGTATGCAAGCAATCAAGATACACATTTGGATTTTGTGTAATCAGGTGGATTTGTTAAGAGTCCTATATTGGAAGACCAATGACTTGAAGATATGTTTATGAACGGGGAAATATAAATCTTAAAAGTCAGTTTTGCAGAGTTGCGTTTCAGCTATAAATTTTAAGATTGTACGAGAATCTCCTCAAAGATCTATAAGACCATATGTTATCAAGTTTCTGGTATCAAACCACCCACCATTTATATTCATGCATATATTTTTATAAGGGAGGGTAATCCTCACCTTCCAAGCTGATTTTAAGGATTGTGTAGGCCTAGTCACAAATTGTAAGAGGATTTAATGTTTTAGTCCCTCCGACACAAAAACAAAACCAAAAATTTAATGTTTTAGTCACTTTGATTGCTTGACATTTATAATGGTCTACATTACACCGAGTTTGAACCGACAATTCGCTGTATTTAGTGTGTGTGAATTTTGCCATTAAATCTGATGCAAAAAAATATAAACATATCAAATTACACAAATATTCTTAATTCAATACAAATTTAAGTATTTAACTATAAAGCTAAAAACATAATATACAATTTAATCATTTTACTATTTAAACGTTGTGAAAAATATATAATAAAAATAGCATCTAGATGAATAGCTCCCTATTATTTTCAGACTATATCCAGATTCAATGTTTACATCTGATCCTGTTTGTCCGGTTTGTGTATAAACAACGATGCATACAAGCCTATAACCATAGCGGATATCCTTAAATTTGTTGATTATGAAACATTTGGCGATTGCTGCTCTTTACAGTTCAACACTTAAGAAAAACCAAACGATACTCAATGATTGTTGAACATATTTTTTAAATCGGATGAATCAACTTAAAAAGTGTCTAGACCAATCTCAAAAGTGACAAACGAGCTGATTGGTGGACGCTTGAAAACAATCACTAGGTGCCTAAAAAGTGATTGTCGAAACATTTTAGTTCCAAAAACTGAAATTCAACTTTAACGTGTGAAACAATTAGTAAAAAAACAAAAACTTTAACAAGTAAAGCAAGAAAACTAGATCTAATCGCAGCTTTAAGAGAGTGAGACTTTGTCGATAACAGTCCAAAGCTAAAAGAGACATTCTCTATATGACAGTCCAAAGCAAAAACTCCAAATTTTGTGAGATCCTTTTCTCATCTTCCACCACATAATGTAGGATCACCACTTTTTACCACCCTTGTTCTGATTTTCGTATGCAATAATGCATGTCACAGACAATAGGCAAACTTGATCCACGTCTAAAGTGAATTAAACTTTTGTTTCAGGTTCACTAGCAAAAACTTATTTGCTATTGATATACAACTTTAGTCAAATGTGCTAGTGGCACAAATGTGTTTTTTTACTATTAGACTAAAATAAGTCTCATCATATCCACTTAATTCAATGATGGAAGCTAACTTGTATATAATGCAAGATTTATCTCACTTGTGCACTATATAATTGACCTTAGTATATATTCACAAAATGTTTGGTGTGTATAACCTATAGAGAGAGTGATGGGGGGTGGGGTGGGGTTGAGTAAGTAAACTAGTTTGAGGTAAGAGATTAAACCATTCTTTGGCTTAGCGTTTAAATTAGCATTCTCGTGCCCCAATGCCTTTTTTACCACCATTTTGTGAAGCTAAGAATACAAGCTTTTCCTCAAACACATGACAACGTCAGTATAACCACTAAAACAAACACACACTAAATGAGTTAAGGAGTTAAATATTTAGGGTTTAAGTCCTGGCAAAGAAACTAATACTAACATAACTAATATACTAATATTTTTTATTAAAAAAAAAGATAGTGAGTGTGACATGATGAGAGTATTAAAAATAAAAAAGATGTCAAATGAATATTGAGGAAAATGAAGTATCCAAATATCACTGCTAATAAAAACAATTTTTTTTTTAACACACACACACATGGAGGGGGCATGTGTTGAGTGGGGAAACACGACCCCAGAGGAGATGGAGATCCAAATTCCAATCCCAACATAGAATAGGGGCGATGTTGATGTGTCAAGTGTGAGATAAGTTTCACATAGAAAGGAAGAATAGATGTTGAGCAAATAAGTCAGAAACTCATATACCTAATGTCTTAAAGTTTTGGATAAATGTATTGCGGTGTAAAAAGTCATCTATGTGGTAATCTAATTTGATGATTTACCCATGGTTTTAGCCTCCGCAAAAGTTCTAATAGTGGCATCAAAGCATAATTCAATTTGGTGAAGGAGTGTGAATGGTTACTGGTGTTTGATCAAAGATGTAGAGAGTCTCACACTCGTGGGAGAGAATGTTGACGTGTTAATGGTGAGTTATAAGCTCCTCATTGAATGAAAAATTGGATGTTAAAAAATATATGTGAGAAGATGTAGAGATTCATATTCTAAATGTCTTAGTAGTTTTGGGTGAAAATGTGCCGTCCAAAATCACTTGTGTGGTTGCTCTTTGTCCGTTGTTATGAAACATCTAGTGTTTACGACTCCCTCATAAGTTCAAACAGTGGTATCAAAGCCTGTTCGATTTGGGCAGGATTAGAAGTGGTTTTTGGTGTTGGATAAAGAATACGGAGAATCTCACACTTGAGGAAGAGAATATTGATGTTTCCAATGTGATCGAGTTAGAAGTCCCACACTAGGTAAAAAGTAGATGTCAAGAAAATAAGTGAGAATACCTATATATCTTCCTTAAGGTTTGGGATGAAATGTGATCCAAACTCACTTGCGTGGTTGCTTTTAGTCCAAAGTAATGATGCTCTCGAGTTTTTGCCTCACTTTAAAGTCCAGACAGACAAGTACAAGTTTTTTTTTTTTTTTTACAAGGAATTTTGGGCAGGTGTGGGGGAGGAAAAATATGCATGTTGCCATACCTATGTTAGACCGAGCCATTTCTTATGTTTATTTATTTATTTTTAAAATAGCCTAGTTGTTACAAATATGAGCTTGGTTCAACCAGGTTAGGCCAACTATATTTTAGACTAGAACGAATCACTAAATTGGTGGCCTAATAAAGCGTGGATCGACTCAACACGACTTGCTTTTAGTTGGCTTAAAATAAGGAGGACATTTGCGGTGGACGACCCTTTTATCGTATTTAGGCACCAGATAGTTCACTTTATGTATTTATTTTATGACTGTTTGTAAATTTTTAGAGGTCTTCTTGGTACGTCTTGTGCTGAGGGGACTGCTGCAGCAAGGTTAATATAATTTATTTTGACTTGTTAAAAGAAAAGGAGGATTCTTTAAAAAAAAAAGGAGGATTAATTTTTCAATTTAATAGTTTAGTGCTCAATGATAAAGTAATATGTGAATGCCTTCTCTCAATATGGTTGACATATATTTGATCAATACAGAAATATTAGAATAATCTGATTATTAATCAACCAGATTGTAACATAGGCCCAATCATTTGAATATTTAACCTCTAAGATGTTTTTGTGTTGATGTTCCTTGATTTTGATTCTTAGTGATTTGTATTGTTGTTTTGGTGCTCAGTTCTTGGATGTGAACTCACCGTACGAAATTTACTTCTTCTTAGCATATCTTGTGTTTTGAATCAATTTTGTTAATACATTCATCTTTTGTTTATTTTTTTATTTTTTAAAATTGACTGCTATATTCTTGTTTTTACTCATTGACCAAAATAAAATAAAATTCAATTAGGGATTTTCACGTGACATCATATTCAAATGATGAGAAGCACTAAATCCATATGTATGCCAGGTAAAGTCTAGTTTCACACACCATAGCACTGTTTATTTTACCAACTTTATACGAGACACATTCACGATGAAGCAAAGAGCGTAAGCATCTCTTATTTATTAAAGTTAACCCCAAAACTAATTGTTGCTCTAGATTTAACCTAACTTTAATGATTAATTTTACTGTATTACCCCTATTTAATTAACCCTATTTAATTTAATCAAAATGTTATTTTCAAATACTTCTGAAATCTCTTATCTCTTATTCCTTAATGTT
>Ga0228710_1006348_pt1 | contig 17966 bp, 12 predicted proteins | sample MedpolnodulmetaG_FD_177995 | JGI IMG/M metagenome (GOLD analysis project Ga0228710, IMG submission 177995) | Root nodule microbial communities from Medicago polymorpha collected in Santa Monica, California, United States - pink nodules | ecosystem: Host-associated > Plants > Roots > Nodule...
AAAGAAAATAATAAAACTTAAAACGGTCGCCTCTCGGAACCAAAATGAGGTACTTCAAAGTAACCTCTCTGCCGAAATTTCGTCTGAAACGACGAAACTTCTCAGCCTTTAAAATAAGAATAAAAATATTAACTGGTCAAAATTTGGGGTATGACAATTCTTGCTTTAATTCAATCTTCTAAGATTGCATCTCCTCAGCATATGGTAAATCAGGTTAGCACTTCAGTTTCTACTGGTCATACACCAGTTGAGGCTTCTACATTAGGTAATGCTTATTGTTCTTTACCTCTTTCACATTGTATGACCTGTGTTAAATCCAACTCCTTGATATTAGATTCAGGAGCAAGTGATCATATTTGTTCCTCTTTAAACTGATTTACCGCATATTATACCATTGAGCCTACCAATGTTAAACTTCCAAATAATAACATTGTTGTCACCAATATAGCAGGCACCATCAATCTCACACCTCATTTAGTTTTACATAGAGTTTTATACCTCAAAGATTTTTCCTTTAATTTGATTTCAGTATCAAAATTGTGTTCCAGTTCAAATTGCATTTTGTATTTTTTTTTATAAACATTGTGAATTGCAGGATATGACCTCTCTCAAGAAGATTGGTTTGGCTGATCTATGTGAAGGGCTATACAAACTGAAGCTTGAAGATAGCATTCCAAGGGTCATGTATGTCTCTATTGCTGATCCAAATATCATTCCCTCTACCGCTCTTTGGCATTATAGGCTAGGGCATTTGTCTCATTCTAGATTAGCTATTATGAATAAATAGATTCCTATCTTACAAACTGATCCCAATTTAGTTTGTGAAACTTGTCAATTTGCTAAGCAAAAGAAACTTCCCTTTTGTATTAGTACAAAAAGAGCTATCAATAAAATGGATATTTTACATTTTGATATTTGGGGTCCTTTATCCATTAAGTCTATCCATGGTCATAGTTATTTCTTGACTGTTGTGGATGATTATAGTAGATTTGTATGGATCATTTTATTAAAATCAAAATCTGAAGTTCAAATACAAGTTCAAAATTTTATAATTTTTGCAGAAAATCAGTTTGAATGTAAAGTCAAAATTGTCAGAAGTGACAATGGTCCTGAATTTGATTTACAACAATTTTATTCTTTAAAAGGAATTTTGCATAAAAAACCATGTGTTGAAACTCCCCAGCAAAACGGGAGAGTAGAGAGAAAGCACCAACATATTCTTAATGTTGGAAGAGCTCTTCTTTTTCAATCTAAACTTCCTAAATTTTTTTGGTCATATGCTCTTGTGCATGCTACCTACATCATAAATAGAATTTCTTCTTCAATTCTAAAGGACAAATCTCCTCATCAACTTCTTTTTAACCAAAATCCTGATTTTGATAGTTTTAAAGTTTTTGGTTCCTTATGTTTTGCTTCCACTCTTTGTTCTCATAGAACTAAGCTTGCTTCTAGAGCAAGAAAGAGTGTTTTTCTTGGTTATAAAACTGGTGTCAAAGGACTTATTCTTTTTGATTTGCATACTAGACAAATTTTCATTTCCAGAAATGTTGTTTTTTATGAACATGTTTTACCTTATAAAACTGATCCTGCAAATCAATTTCCTCATCCTTCTGATCGTGACTTCACCACTGATACATTGCCAATGTTTGTTCCACATATAGAATCTCACAATCATGATTCCATTTCTGATTCTCCTTTCACCATTACTACTGATCACAATGATCTTCCTTATCTCAATCAAAATCCCCCTATACCTGATATACTTGATCATATAGATGATGTTGAGCCTGTTCCTGACATAAGAAAATCACAAAGAGTTAGAACCATTCATGCTAAACTTCAAGACTATGTTTGTAACTCCTTCACATATCAATCAACTTCATCTTCTTCAGGTAGTTTATATCCCTTGTCTAATTTTACTTCTTCTCATAATCTTTCTTCTTCACAATCACATTTTACCTTATCTGTCACTTCACGCACTGAGCCCAAATCATATGAGGAGGCCCTGCAATCTAAACACTGAGTTTAGGCTATGAATGTTGAGATACTGGATTTAGTAAAGAATGGTACATGGATACTAGTTGATTCTCCTCCCAAAGTAAAACCTATAGGGAGCAAATGGGTTTTCAAAATCAAATTTCATTATAATGGCACCATTGAAATGTACAAAGCTAGATTGGTTGCTAAGGGGTATAGCCAGATTAGAGGCTTGGATTATTTTGAAACATTTTCCCCTGTAGCAAAAATCACTACTGTTAGAATGCTTCTTGCTTTGGCATCAATAACTGGTTTTTACATCAGCTTGATGTGAATAATGCTTTTCTGCATGGAGACTTACATGAGGGTGTGTATATGGAAATCCCACAAGGTATTCATTCCTCTAAATCTAATCAAGTCTGCAAGTTGAATAAGTCTCTTTATGGTTTGAAGCAGACCAACAGATCATGATATGAAAAATTAACTCTTTTTCTTACCCAACAAGGCTATACTCAAGCTTCTGCAAATCACACTCTCTTTGTAAATGCTTCCAATGATACATTTACTGCCTTATTAGTGTATGTTGATGACATCATTTTAGCTGGAAATTCTTTACCAGAGATCACCATAATCAAGCATTTACTAGATACATCCTTTAAGATCAAGGATATGGGTAAATTGAAATACTTGCTTGGACTTGAAGTTGCCTACTCTAACAATGGCATATCTGTTTCTCAAAGGAAATATTGTTTAGATCTGCTCAATGACTCTGGTCTATTAGGTTCTAAACCTATTTCCACACCTATGGATCCATCCATCAAGCTACACCATGATGGGGGGAAACCTTATGAAGATATCTACTCTTATAGAAGGCTTGTAGGCAGATTGATATATTTGACAAATACAAGACCATACATTTGCTTTGTTGTTCAAAAACTTAGTTAATTTCAATCTGCACCAACAAAGACTCATTACAATGGGGTATGTAGGGTAATTAGATACTTGAAGAATTCACCAGGCAAAGGCCTGTTTTTCGCTAAGTCATCACACATACAGCTTTTAGGGTTCACTGATGCAGACTAGGCAGGATGTGTGGACACAAGGAGATCCATAACAGGTTTATGCTTCTTTCTTGGCTCCTCTCTAATATCATGGCGCACCAAAAAGCAAAGTACAGTGTCCAGATCCTCTAGTGAAGCAGAGTACAGAGCACTTCCAGCTGCAGCTCCAGCTCATAGTTTTGAAAACCGGACCGGCCGGTTCAACCGGTCCGACCAAGAACCGGTGGGGTGACCGGTTCGAGTTGCTTGACGGATCGGCCATGTAATCAAACCGGTTTGTATAATAATAAGAATAAAAGGGCGCTTAATGTGGGATCAACGAGTGGTTTGTAAACCCTTTTGGATTGCTTGATCTTTTAGATGTTTGGTTTCTTAGTATTTTGGGCGTTTTAGTTTATGGATTTAGTACCACATGTACTCTCTCCCATTTTTAGGTATACTACTACTACTAGTTGTACTCACATTCATTTTCAATATTCATATTTATCTGTCCTGATAAAATATAAAGACTATTTTAGTGACTTAGTTCTTCTATCAAGCTAGTATTGTGTTATACTGTTTCGTCACTCTTATTTTATGCATGCGTAATTTATTTTCCATTCATTTGTGGCAGGAATTGATTGCGAACGTGGAGCATTTTCTCTCCTTGGAAAAGCTGGAGGTAGATGATTCCAAAGTAGAAAATATATTTTGTCTCAATGAAGTATGTGAGCGGCAGATGAACTTGGTATTGCGAACCATTGAGTTGCATAATCTACCTATGATGACATGTCTTTTTAAGGGTCCCAAAAATTCATTTTCGCTCAAAAACCTTACAATGATAAAAATTGTGAGATGTGAGAAATTGGAAATTGTTTGCTCTACTTCTGTAGTAATGTGTCTACCACAGTTGCTTCATATAAGAATTGAGGAATGCAAAGAGTTGAAGCAAATGGTTGAAGATGATTTGGAGAATAGGAAGACTGTATGCTTCCCAAAGCTACAAACACTTGTCGTACAAAAATGCAAAATGTTGAAAAGCGTCTTTCCAATCTTTATATGTAAAGAGCTTCCTGAGCTACACACTCTAGTGATAAGTGAATCAGATAACCTAGAGGAAATATTTGTATGTGAAGAAGGTGATGAGAAAGTCAATATTCCAAATCTAAAAGTTGTAGCATTTGTCAACCTACCAAGCCTCTGCCAGACTCAAGGAATTCATTTTCAGGCTGTACAAACTTGTTTTGTCCAAAATTGTCAGGAACTCTCTCTGACTAACGCAACAAGAGAAGATGTTAGAAATAACATGTATGATTATATCCAAGGTACAGATTTTGTCCAATATTTTTACATTTTGGCTGTATATAATTGCATATCATACAGTATTATTTACAGCAACAAAAACATACTAAGGAGTAGATTTATGGTTATGGATGTTTTTCTTTCAAAATTAATCTCTACATTTTAACCCTTTTTCTTACCAAGGTCTAGAATGAAAGTATCCGGATTTCTCTCAAGATCTAATAAACTATACCAGCTTCTAAATTAGTGCTATGCATGTCTAAACTAAAATGTATGAACTCTTGGAGTGACCTATCTAATAGAAGCTTTTAAGTTTATATTAAGTCTAAAAGTGCTGAAAAAAAACTCTATGCATATATAGATAAACAGCGTTGTACATCTTTAAATTTGAAAATGATGATTTAAAGTTGAAAGTGGAGATTTTGTTTTATTACTATGCTTATGAGTTACTATATAATGATGTTAATCTCTATAATATTTGTACTATAGATTATGAAACGCGTTGCGATATCAGATCTGCAATTGATCAATTACTAAATGAGACTGGAAACCATGATACCTGTAATGAAAGTCCAAGTTCAGAAACCACCGAAGAGATTGCAGTTGAACAAATGTTGACTTCTTCACAGGTCAATTCCATTCCGTTTTGTTTTAAGCATGAATTTGTTGAACACCTAGTAATAGATGTAATTATTAGTTTTATATCACTACATTCACTTGGAGAAGTTGATACTACTATCAAACCTTCTCATGGGAATAATAATGTAATATAGTACCACCTTATTGTGCATATTAAGCTAAAAATTAATTATTAAAGTAAATAAATTTTACTCTAACATCTACTTCAAAATATTCTGGAACTAATTTACATTTTCATGTTATGCAATCAGTTTGAGGGTTCAACTTTTGAAAAACCTGTAGCGGAATCAGTTGGAGGGTTTAGTGCTGAATGCAATCAGTTGGAGGGTTCAACGTCAGAAAATCCTGTACAAGTAATTGATCATTAACAAAAGACATTTGCTTTATTTTGCTTGAATTCTTTCTGACACTTTTCCAATGCAGGAATTGAATTATACCTTATTATTACCAAGACATTAAAAGTAACTGCATTAACTAATTCCAAGACATTAAAATCTTCAACACATTCAAAATCACTTAGTTCATCATCAGGTGTATTAGATACTTTTAAGCATAAAACATTTATACATGTGAGTTTATTCTATGTAACTTGAAATTACCATCAAAATAGCATTGAGTCCGTCAAACGTTGTAGAGAAAACAAATGAAACAAACGTCAAAAAGGAAAGCAAGAATTTGTTCCAAATGTTCCTTGTTTAGATAAACCTTCAGTAGCAAATTAACCAACAAATTCAGAAGTAATTTCAAGAAATGTCCCTAGCTTAGATATTCTTCTTATGAAACTTGTTCATTAGTTTAAGACCTTAGTTAATTATGGATATAATTAATAGTTTTGTATTCCTAATTCATCTGTTCTTATTACAGGAGTTGTTGAATGAACAATCAAAGAGTCAACAATCTTTGATGGATGAACGATATCTACCTGGAGAAATTGATACTATCGTCAAACCTTTTATGGTAAACAATGTAATATTACCTAACTATTCATATTATTACAATTCTAGATAAAACTCATAAATACGAAAAGATCAATTAAGTTAGAAATACGAAAATTATGATGAATAAATTGTAGCTCTTCCTTCTCTGGCTTCTTCTACCTCTCCCTCTGAATATTCTTCACAGTACCTTCACTTCCCTTGTTCTGCTTCTATAACAACTTTAATAATTTCCACGAATGGATCATCAGTTTAGGTATATGCTGCAACTTATTTATATTTTCAGGATCACAGCATTCAAGAGGGTTCTACGTCAGGAACAAAGAATGACCAAGATATTCAATTAGTCGCCCTTAAACAAGAGGCATTCCCCTTTTTATTCTTTTGACTCTTTTTCAACATAGGATTTGAATTATGCTACGCAATTAAATATCATATTCATTTTATGCAGAGTATCAAGTCAAGTTTTGAATATCTTGGAGACTCTCAAGAAACAACTCAAAGTAATAATAATCAAGGTGAAGACTTTTTGGATCAATTTTTTTTTCTTATGCTACCTAATCATCCTTTTGATTTTGAATTTACACACGTTATTCAGTTTCTCTGAATGAAGAGGCTTTCATAAAAGTAAGCTCAAATATTGAGGTGCAATTTCCTAAGGATGATGAAATAATAATTTCCAAATCTAAAACCTCTCCCAGCATCACATCTCCAATTGAATCTCAGTTTCCTTCAAATCCTTCTAAAGGTATTTTATAGCTTCATTTTATTTTCAATGAACATTGTTTTTCTCAAATAGGGGACTCTTCTCAAAGAATAGAAGATTTAAATCCTTCAATTATCAACTATTTCAATAAGAACGCAATTTCAACATTTACATATAATGATGCTAATTTATATATTGTTTTTCTATAGATTTTGATATGTATTTTCATATGGAGAGTTTATTTCGAAGATTTCAAGAAGTTTCTAAGGGCCATAGTAACAGTAATGGAAATCTAATTGCACAAACCGCTAAAGAATTTGCAGTCTGGATTGAAGCAGAAACAGCATCAACGCACGAGTTGACTTCTTCACAGGTTCATACTATTCTAATTATTCAAGCTAACCACACCTGAATACAATCACCATGACAATGTCTTTGAACCAAACACAATATTTTTTTTTCGTGCACATAAAAATGAAACAAACACCAGAAGTAGAGCGTGAACTTGTTGAAAATGTTCTTGATTTAGAGATACCATAAATAGCAATATCACCAACAATCACCATTTCAAATTAATATGACGAATGTGTCTGTTCTTATTACAGGAGCTGATTAAGGAACAAAAGTCACTTGGAGAAATTGATGCTACCATCAAACCTTGTCTGGAAACTAATGTAATATAGCCAGTACTACCTCACTGTGCATATAAAGCTATACCAAACAATGCAGAAAATAAATTTCTCTTCTACTACTGCATATAAATATGCTGCAACTAATTTACGTTTTTATGAAATGCATATAGTTGGAGGGCTCTACATCAGAAAAATTAGAAGGTGCAATTTTGTCCACCATTTCAGGAACAATCAATGAGCCACCTATACAATTAGTTGCTCCAAAACAAAAGGCATTTCCCTTATTTTTCTAGTATTCTTTTTCACACATTTTCAATACAGGAATTGAAATATACTACAATCTTAAACATTCTTTTATTATTTAGCAGGGTAACGAGATGAGTTTTGAAGAAGGAACTACATCAACTTGTGACAAAAATATGACATTAACTCATTTTGTAAGTTCATCACCAACTTATAGTGTGTACCAAGGGCTGGTCCAATACATATTGAGGCCTGGTATATTTTATTTAAATTTTCACATTTAAGCTTTTTATTAAGAAATATTGAAATTGATGACATTTCAACTATGTTGACACCCCATCAAACCAACAATCATCTACAACAGCCAAAAAATATTAATGATAAGAAATAAAGAAAACAAAATGACGGTGGGCAACAGCAACAAAATATAATGTTAAGGTGACCGAATCCATTACGAAAAAAGTTATCCATAATACAATTTGGCAATGAATCTCACCAAATTAAAGCATTACACAGAGAGCCTATATTGACTAACTTATAGCACAATTGTTGTCTTCCCTATATTGGAGACACTGACATCATTTGTTTATCAATTTAAATTTTTAGGAAGTCGGTGATGGTAAAATATGCATACCCTCTATTTCAATGGTCAATACAGAGCCTCCTCCCACCAAAGACGTTGATATTGGAGAGTCTCATAAGACTATTGGTCAGTTTTTTCTTTCGTTAAATTTTAAGGTTTCTCCTCCAACTTTGTGTTTAGTTTCTTAAAATGATAATGCTTTCATGAGATTAAGGTCAATATAAGTGAAAATAAATGAACTCTTGTAGCCATGGAAGACATTAACAAGCTGATCGAAGAAGACCCACTTTTTGCATTTGAAAAGCTTCTTATTGGACAAGTCTCAATTTCCTCCATTCGAATTTTACTTCAAGAATTGAAGAGTTTGATGGACTCATCATCTGACGTTGACCATCTTATATCAAACCAAGAGTCGAAATCAAAATTGTTTTCTCTTTTTAATCAGCTGAGTCAGCACCAAGGACTCTTACCTTCTCATGTGAAGGAGTTTATTGAGAAAGTGCAGACATTCTTCATTGAGAACATTATCAAATATACCACTTTTCAACAAGTACTCAAGAAGCACAACCAAATTCTTGATTCAAAAACCGATCTAGTGAATAAACTTTGGATTGCATATAGTACACAAACCCGCATTGACAATGAAATTTCAACTGCCAATGCTCAGATAGATGAGCTCTCTTTACAAACTGATGAGCATAAAATAGAGTTGGAAGATATTAAGAATCGAAGAGAAGATTTGAAGTCAGTAGTGAACGTATGCAATGTTCAGAAGAACAAGTTGAAAGCTGAATGTACTGTGTGGGCTCAACAAAGCAAAGAAATACTTTCTGCACTTGCATCATCGGAGGTCAACGTAAGAGAAGCTGAACGTGCGAGGAATCTGGCAACAGAAGGCTTTGCAAATTTAAAGTCTTCATTTCCTACATTTTAGGAATGAACCAAATATATGCCCCCACACAAAAATAGACTAGGTTGCCTTAATTATTGTTTTTGTTAATGTATTTTGCTTCTGTATGCTTAGTGCTGCGCTCTTTTTTCCTTCACCTGGTTTTATCCCATTGGGTTTTACAGGTAAGGTTTTTAATGAGGCAGTAGTTGTATGACACTGTTATTCCCTTGTGTATTGATTGTCCTGGTCCCCAAGTTTGTATTCTATTTAATATTAATTTTAATCATATGATTGGAGTGCTCCAGATGACCCAGGTGGTAGCATTGTGATGCCAATATAATTGGATGTCACTTTTACCATAGTTGAATATTAGCAAAAGCATGGTTTACTAAATAATACACTTTTTAGCAACTAATGTCTGTATTGTACATTGTTTGTAACCAATATTGTAGCATTCTAGGCGTAAGATCGCAAAAATAGATTAAAGGGTTAATATGTCTTTATCCTCCTGTAATATAGGTCATTTTCGGTTTTTTCCCCTGTAAAATATTTTTTTTGAATTTCATCCTTGTAATTTGAAGATTTTTTGGTTTTGGACCTTTGTGAAAAATTTCACCCCTTGTAATTTGAGCAAATTTAGGTTTACCCCCCTTGTAATTTGAACAAATTTCGGTTTACTCCCCTGTTAATTTGAGCAAATTTCGGTTTATCCCCCCACCAATCTTCGATTTTGTACAGTCAAAAATCATGAAGGTACAAAACCAAAAATCTTCAAATTACAAGGATGAAATCCAAAAAAAATATTTTACAGGGGATAAAACCGAAAATGACCTATATTACGGGGGGTAAAACACTATTAACCCTAGATTAAATATGTAATATGGAAAACTTTAGGTTTAAATTAAGTTTTGGTCCCTCTATTTTGTAAAAACTTAATACTAATTTCTAACTATTTTTGAGTTTTTTTCCCTCTATTAGTTCTACTGATTTTCTCTGTGCTAATTTTGCCAGATAGAGACTGAGCTTTTAACTCATCCAATTTGGTTTACCTTCAAAACTCAGTTATTAGAAATGACTATGAAATGGAATTAAACTTATTTAATATGAGCTCTCTGTGTGATAGAAATTGAGGATAAGAGAATAATAACTCTTTTAGTATAGTCTAGAAGGCATCTTTTAGGCATATTCTATTAGTTAGTTATTAAGTACTGCTATTACGTAGTTGTTGTAGTTATCTTATTACGAGTATGCACAATTCTATATAAGCATTGTATGCCTTATTATTAGAATCAATGAAAAATATAATGAATTTTCTTTCTTTTATCTCTAGTTTTTTCTCTTAATTTCTGGAGTTTGATCCCTACTCGAATTGGGTCGTATCACTTTGTTCTTTCATAACATGAGATCCATTTTGCTTCTTTGATCTGCTAGTTGAACCTGTTTGTTTCTCTCTTTCAGAGATTTCGTGTTTCTTTGTGACACCTCAAAATTGTCCAAAACAGGAAAGCCATAAAACCTTAATTAAATTAGGAAAATAAATAAAGGATGAAGGGTCACTGTCTTTTTTCACCCTCTTTCTTCTTAAACTCTTAGAGCAAAACCAATTAACTATTTCACAATCATGTCCAACAAATCTATCCATACATATTTCATACTCCAGATCACGAAGTGAAAATTCAAATATTGAAGGAAAAGTGAAGAGACTAATGAGTTCAGAAGGTAAACATGAAAACAGTAAATATCATTTGGAAAAAGTGAAAATTGTAGGTCATGTGAAACCTACCTTACCTTGTATGAACATTAGACATACAATTATACCTCTAACAGAATCATGCTATTGCTGCCTAGCAAAGCAAGGCTTTCATTTTGTATGCATTGAATTGTATTAATATATTGGCAAAAAAAATTGACCCTGAACTCTTCTATTAGTAACCATTTAGAACAACACCATCATTATCATAATCCAGTTTGAATTCTCATATACAAACATCATAACATGGTAGACCTTGTCTTTTATAGCAAACCATCTGATAAAATAGGTTCTTAAAACATGATAACAAATTTTCACATAAAATAATGAATAGACGACAATCAAATCCAAACAAACTTCAGTTCTGCAGAAACTCTTGAAATGCATTACTTTCTTTATCAGTTGAAAAGAATCCTATAATAAACTCTGTTAGTAGAACCCACTTCGAAACCCATTTCAAGGAAATCGATGAAGAACCTATACCGAGGAGCTACATGGTTCCAACAATGGGAGCCTATATCTGACCTCTCTCAACATCCGAATGAAGATACAACGGGCCATGGACTCGCTCAAATGCATCGTTTTTCCTTTTATCTTTGATTACTTTATTTTTTACCCTTCGGTCCATTTGCATATGAATTTTCAAGCTTCAAATCTACGATTCGAATGCAAATATAGGTAAAAGACCATAGATTTGAAAACTGAGAGGTCACAAGAAAATAAATCAATACATTTGAAGCTTGAAAATCCATATGCAAATGTACCAAAAGCACAAAAGCGACGTGAAAAAAGATAAAAGACCAAATAGTTATCTGAAATTAAGTTAAGGTACCACAAATGTAATTTTTCTTTTAATCATTGATTGTTGATTCAAATTTTGTCCTCTAATAATTAATTATTAATTAATTTGATAATACATATGAGAGTTATTTCACACACATGTTGTTAGGAAACATGATATCCAATGAAGGAATGAGAGAAGAGCTATGAAAATGTTGTATTGATAGTAAAATATGATATTACAAAGTGATTGAATTAGCCCACTAATGGGGTGGTTACAACTATATATACTACTATAGGACTAGTACTACTTGATGCTAAACTATATCTCTAATAGTCCCCCTCAAGTTGGAAGGTGTTCAAAACACTTCCAACTTGAAATGAGAAACTACAAGGAAATACATCAAACAAATGAAAATGCAAGGAAAGATGCCGGAAATACATCGGCCAAGAGCATAGGAACAACCAAATGCTTATCCAACAAGAGGAAACCACAACTCAAGATGTAACCACTTGGAGGAAGAAGCAACAAAGCAACGCTTAACCACCATCCGGTAGAAGCCAACATCGACAAAGCCATAAAAGGCACAACGCTTCAATAACTCAAGACAGAAGCACAAGAAAAAAGAAACGACGCTTAACCATCCTTGGACAGAAGCTCAACAACGCTTAACCATTCATGACGGAAGCATATCAATATGTCTTAACCATCATGAACAGAAGCACAAGACAAGAATCAAAGTCATCATAGGCTAATAACAGAGAGAAAGAAAAAAATTACTGACTGGATGCTGGCTTGCAATACATCCCTGCAAAGAGAATAGGCTCCAAACAGAACAGCAAGCAAAGAAAAAAAAACTTTCAGTAACCACTTACTGTCAAATACAACGCGAGCAACCATTGACATAAGCCAATATGCACATCAGCAAGTCCTCATAAAAAGGATAATGCAACATGAGAAAACCAAACAGCAAGGCACCATGAGCTCCAAGTCTTCAACCTAGATGCTCCAAGCAACAAACAACAAAACCAGATGCAACAAAGACATCTATCACCAAATTTTGGTAGCCGAAATCCAAAACAAACATCTTCATCAGCAGAGAAAAAGCACCCATTAGAATCACAATTTGACAAGTAGTAGAGAAAAGCTTCATCAACGATCCAGGACAAAAATACATGGCAAATAAGCACAAGTTGCCAACAAGAAATCCAACCAAAGCCAACAAAAAGTGTTGTGCAATTTCTCAGTAATACTCAATAAATTCTGCAGAACACCCAACACCATAGATGGTAAGCCATATAGCCTAACACAAAATGTCTTCATAGAACATGATTGTAGAGGCTTGAATCTTCCATACAAAAGAGCAAGTAATGAATCAATCTCTACTCATTCTCATGACAGAATAATATCCAAAACTTGTAGAATATGTAACCACAACTAATATGCCAAAGCTTCAAGAAGCGAACCAACAACATCATTGAACAGGAACTGCAATATACATGTGTGCAGAACAGGCAGAAAAACACAGTGAAGAGGTAGGAACAACTATGTAAATGCCCAAAGGAATAAATCCTATTACCTCCATAAAGTCCATCATCAATACTAACAAAGTCCATCATCTGTGCTGCCATAAAATTCATTCTATGTGCCTCCATAAACAGAACCAGCAACATCGATCATAGTTGCAAAAATCATGATAGGAAAATCAAATTGAACTAGAAGCAACCAATAACCAAATTTTAGGCTTCAGACATCAAACAACTCTCAAATAATCTCTCCAACAGAGGACATGTGTATGCAATATGCCACTAAAATCCAACCAATATGAATCTGCGCAGCAATCAGCAGTATCATGCATCAGTTCAACATCAACATCTCAAAATAAATCCAATGTAAAGATGGAGCAGAACAGACTGCAGTGTTATCAACAACCAGCACATCAATCTGAACACAATGTCAATCTGTTTTCCATTGAGGACTTTCAACAAACACCTTGGAAGCAATAGTCATATATGGCAACAAACACTGGTATTATGATCAAGAAACAGCTATTCAATCTGCACTCTTATTTGCTTCTTCACGTTATTTTTTGAAGTCTCAGTTAGGTTAGTCGTTTGTTTGTTGCATTCAAAACGGATGGACTCATTGCAGTCACAGTTAGGTTTCCAGCATTTGAGGTATTTCTTCTAAATCCATTTTACACAATATTTATGTTTTTAATTTTTCTTCTGTCTTACTGAGTGAATGATGTAAAAAGAGAAATTTTAATCCAACTACAATTTATGCATTTTGTTTATTTTCTTGGCATCACTTAGGCTGGAACTTGAAAACTGATTATGGTATTGTCATAGGAAGTTATGGTGAAGTGGTTTTTCTTCTCAAAGGTGATCTTGTGGTTCATGTTACCAGATCAACAAAAATGGTTACAAACAATGTATAATACAAAGGTCAGTTTCTAAAATGTGTATTATTGAGTAATCATGGTTTTTCTAATCTTCAATTATGTACATGAGAACCCCTATTATTAAAATTTGTTCTCAAAAACCAGTTACCACACATATTACTACTACAAAATTGGGAAAATATAGCGCCCCATAAATAGCGCTTTTAACACTAAAGCGCTATAAATTAAAACATGGATGCCTTAGCTAGCGCTTTTTTGAAAAAGAGCTACCTCTGCTTCTAGGTGTATATAGCGCTTTGGTTTGAAAGCGTCGGTATAGGTTCAATAAAAATATTAAATATTTAAAAAAAAACAGGATTAATTGTATATAGCGCTTTTGATGGAAAGCACTATAAATAAATCAACCTTAAATAGCGCTTAATAAGCGCTACTGTATGCTTGAGAATGATAGCGCTTATAGGTTAAAAAAAGCGCTATTTTATGAAGTAAGCATTAACACTATGACCTTAGAAGTGTATAAGCATCTCTGAAATTATGCAATGTTTTTCAAATTTTTAAAGCATAACATGCGGTTTGTGAATAGAAAGTAGGATGCCTAAGGATAAATGTGAGACTGTCATTGGGCATAGGATAAAAGTGTAAATGTTTTATTTGCAGCAACATTATGGAAGATTGTCTAAAATGTTTTTGTGTCACAATATATTTTCAACTATTTATGTAGTTGGAAATATCCTAATAGATGGGTGACAATTTTCATTATCACTATATATAATAGATTAATCAAAACTCGAGACCAATAGATGGCTATCTCTACGTAAATTATAACAAATCCACAATAGATGGCTATATGTAATGTTTTGAGACTTACATTACATACAAGAAAATCCAATCAATGCACATTAGTTGCTTAACTGTTAACCGCATAATTAAGGTAAAAAACCAGTATTAAATTTTTCATAAGAGTTTACATGTTCCATGTTAAAGCATCATTTAATGCAGCTTTATAAGTTGTGAAACAAAAAATTTGATATGTAAACCAGTTTTTATTCTTTTGGTGACCGTGTTACAAAGTTAGAATCATGATTCGAGAAGAGAGAAAGAATATTGCGTATTGTGGAGACTGAAGAACCTGATACTGATGCTAAAGTTGTTGTTTTAACACATGTAAGGTACCTCTAAGCTTTAAACTTTTTATCTGTTGGGACTCAGAAATTGAGTAAGAAAGTAAAAGAATGACTTACGAATAAGTTCCTAGAGAAATCCCATTGAAAACATTCGCTATCATTTAAATTCCTAGAAAAATTAAAGTTCCAATATTTACCACCTTGCATTATGAAAATGTAAGATGGGATCATGAGAGACTGATGCTAGGAGAAAGGCAAAATAATCAAGGAAAAGCCTCCATGAATATTAAATTTCTTGTGGACCCCAACCTAACACTTACCTAGAGTCCAAGTATCTAACCCGATATTGATTACTTATCTGTAACAGATCAGTGCCTAAGAGGATTAAAAGATTCCCACACCTAGTGACCTAGCAAAACCTTTTTCTTTCCCTTTGTTTGATTGTGTAGGCCACCTCTTTGGAAGCAATTTTGTTTATGCTATGAAGGATAGATGTTATGACTAAATGGTTAATTTATAATCTATAATCTTAGTGTCAGGGATCATAAAAAGAAAGGTTGCTTGTTATGACTATATGAATTTGCATACTTATACTATGTGAAGGTACTAAATGGAGGATCACTTGCTATGAAGCACGGATATGGACACGGACACCGAACACGACACAGACACCGATACGCTGATACAGCTAATAATTTAAAAAAATTACATAATTCAGTATAATTACAAGTATCGGTGTCGTGTCGGACACCGGGACACGCCTAATCCGAAGAGTGTCCGTGCTTCATAGCACTTGTGAATTGAAAAATAAAATATGTGTTTGTCCCGACATATGAAAACTTTAGTGAGACTAGAAGATTGAATTATTCTAATTTTATTGATTAATTGTCCTCGTTATTATACATGATATATGGTGATACCTAAAAAAAAAATGCATGATATATGTTATTGACGTAGCTTATTATATTACTAATATGACCTTTGTTTTGTACTGTATAGCTGATTGATATGTTTATATATGACTTTTGTGTTGCTCTACAAAGTTATATATGCAAATATGTTTCATGTTCCTAAATATATTTGCTAGAAGTGGTAGTGTTTTTAATTTATAATCTTGCTTTAATTTGTACTATGATTAATAGTACTTTGAACGAATATAATTTTTGTCTCTAATATAATATAGTTGCTTATTGCTTAATGGTGTTTTCTGCTATATATGCAGGTGGTGGAGAGTGAACGAAATTTGGAAATGAATAATGATTTGCCTGCTAGTTTTGGATAAAAATGTTGAGACGACTAAGAAGATAGATGAAGACTGCATGCTACCATAGAAGATTTTGATCTTTATGTTAACTAATTAGTTGTAACTTAGAGATATCCATGTTACCATATTAATGGCTATACATTTCCGACTTTTATGCTATATATACATATATGATATGTTTAAGTTTTATTTGATAAATAATAGTCTCAATTTTAATGTGCCAAAAATATATATATTTCCCTTAGAAAAATTATATATATATATATATATATTTTACTTTAAATTAATAAAAAAATGCTATCTGTAAAAATAAAATAAAAACCTGACCAAAAAAAAAATTTAATGCTTTTCCTAGCACTTTTTTCATGCATAAAGCGCTATCTAAACCTAGTGTTACATAGCGTTTTAAAACAAAAACGCTATTTTTTACTAGTGCATGCGTTATTTTAAATGCCTTTGAGATGATGTTTGTTATTGAAAGCGCTATCTAAGGAGAATCTTTGCTAGCACTTTTTGACAAAAAGCGCTATATAAACACTGTTTTAGATAACACTTTATACAGAAAAGAAAGCGCTATATTACCTTTACCAGCGCCATTTACAGTAGCGCTTTCAAAGCGCTAGCTAAAGCCAAAAAAAAGCGCTACATAAGCCCATTTTTATGGTAGTAATTTCTTGAGAGTTTATGGACAAAAAATAAGTGGTTTGTGTATGTAACTCAAATGTGATTTAGTTTTCATGTTTCACTTACTTGAAACAACTCATTACTTAGCTTCCACTAATAACTTGATGATGAATAACTCATGTTACACCCAAAAAAGGTTATTTAAGACAATTAAGTATTAATATTTTTATGAAAGCTAGTAATAATAAAAAAAAAAAAGAGAGAGAGAACGCCTAACCCACAACCAGAACAGTAAAATTCATATCACACCAAAAGCATGGAAAAATCGAAGTCTCAAAAGAACCATATGCTATTCATGTCCATTTTATGCATCTGTTATTCTTTGCTCTTAATATCTATGATGGTATATGATTAATGTTCTCAACATAAAAACGTGATAGACTATTTCAGTTATAGATTCATTCTAAAATCAATCTTTACCTGATAGACCCCAATAAGCAAGCCTCTAATCACAAAGCATACCTTGCCTCTATGTCATCACCACAATTGAAACAACGAAAAATGTTATACAAATTTACATCGATGCCAACAGCCCAACACTACCATGTTAAGCTTCAGTTTTTCTTACATCACTATACACCTAAATTATTGTGACTACCAAGTTTCCAACAAGTTTGTTGAATGATCTCTCAGGTGATTTGCCAATGGACTTTAAAATCAACTTTCTCCCTTTGCCATGTTTTCTCCTTTCACAATGTATGTACTCAATTTCCCTATCCATGGTTCTTCTAGCTACTTTTAATTTTAAGTAATTTATGTAACAATAAATTACATTTAAATACACTATGCTGCACATGTATGGTACTTGTTTTGTTTTTCTTAAACAATTTTAAAAAATACACCATGTGTGAATTTTGGAATGCTTCACTACTATTGAGAAAGTGTGAAAAAGGGAATTGATTCATTAGATTGAATATGAGAGTACACCATAGTATATATACATTTGTGGATTGTACTATCTAATCTTAAGTGTACTACACAAATATCAAAATGTACTACACTAATTGGGT
>Ga0228710_1006350_pt1 | contig 17963 bp, 18 predicted proteins | sample MedpolnodulmetaG_FD_177995 | JGI IMG/M metagenome (GOLD analysis project Ga0228710, IMG submission 177995) | Root nodule microbial communities from Medicago polymorpha collected in Santa Monica, California, United States - pink nodules | ecosystem: Host-associated > Plants > Roots > Nodule...
AGAAACAAAGAGGAAATAATTTTTTTAATGAAAATGGTGTAATAAATAGAAACAGAGGTATAATTAGCAAAAACAGTAAAAAATAAACTGGGCTTAAGCATAAAACGGGTCGGTTCGTGAATTTGGGTCAAGGGACTTGGCTCAGGCAGATTGAATCTGGACCGTCCGATGAATCAGGAGGTCCAGATCCAATCATCAAACACATCATCACAGCCATTCATCAAAGATCAAAGGGTTTTAAAAGGACATAGCACCAGATAGAAGAATAACACTTAAGGCATAACAACCGTCAGATCAGCGATCTGACGGTTCAAACCGAATGCAACACAGTAGTCCACATGAAGGAAAACATACTTAAGTAAACACAGAATGCATCATCGGCCGTCAGATCTACGATCTGACGGCCTAGCTTGACGTATACACGATAAGGTAGCACGGCACAAACGCGCTATATACGGTCACGAAAAAAAGCAATATAAAAGGAAAAAACATGGAGCAAAAACACCATAAACCCAAATCCTTTCTCTCTCTACCTTCAAAGAGTACAAAACAAGAGAGAGAAGCTCTCCCCTCTCTCTAAGATTCGTTCGCCGGAGAAGAAGGAGGAGGACGGCGGTCAACGGTGCTCCGACGCGGTGGTCGGCCTTAGCGCCGCCGCGTCGGAGCTTTTCTTTTTATTTTTTCAAATTTTTTTTACATCAAAAGGACCGTCTCTTCCTCCTCTTCTCAGATCCATACTCAAATTTCAACAACAAACATACACGAAGCCTAGATCTACAATTTTAGAATCAAGAACAAACAAAGGAAGGAAAAGAAAACTACCTCTTTCTTGCTTGCTGGAACTGGTGTGTGTGTGTGTCACGGTTTCCTTCTTCACGATCTGCCTCTTGTGTTTGATATAGTTCACGAATCCGAGATCCAGAAATGGGTTTGGTGGATTCGGTTGAGGTTTGTGTTTAAATGTTACTCACTGTTGATTTTCGAAAAGTAAGAGGTATTTGTTGTTTGTGGTTATGAACAAATTGTTGTTTATGAATTTGGATCTGGAAAAAAATAAGTTGCATGTGTTCTTGAGTTTCTTGCAATTTTCTGGTGTTTGATCCAGAATTGGATGAAAGAGAAAAAGGGAATCTGTTTGTAATGATTGTTACTGTTGACTAACTCTGACTCCCCCCCCTGCGCTACAGTAATAATGACACTATTTATAGCTGACAAAAATAGGGTTTCTCTGCTGCTGCAGAGAAAGGACAAAACTACCCCTAAAGGGCTCTGCTACAAAAAAAGACTGGACTTGGACTGAACCAGACTTTTAAAAAAGAAAAGACTAAATAAATAAAATAAAAACGAAAATCACTTAAAAATAATTAAAAAGAAAAATCAATTTTTTTTTACATTAAAATGAAATAAATACAAACGTCGCTTTCGGTAACCAAATGAGGTATTTTAAAATACCTCTCTGCCGAAATTTCGTCTGAGATGACGAAAATTACTCGACTTTCTAAAATACGAACACAAAACTTTTTAACTGATAAAGAACGACATAAAGATTTTAAAATACGAACAAAAGGTTTTAAATATCTGAAGACGAATTAAAAAAGAATTTAACTGCTTACGAAACGAAAAAGATATTTTAACCAACAACGGTACGAAAAAAAATGTTTAAATACTTCAACACGAATAAAAATACGCGTTAAAATAAAGCAACGATTCTGGTTATTAAAATACGAATAAAACCTTAAAATACGAATTAAAAAGTTTTAACTGGTCAAAATTTGGGGTATGACAATTACATTTCTATCGTCCATTGGTGATTTAACCTAATTCGACACTGCTGTAGAAGTGAGTGGTTCTTGAATTCTACGCTTAACATCTTGAGCATTTTGCTAACTTGACAATAGAGTAGACTCTCTAACATACAACTTGACAACAATCATTGACATCATTCCAATTTTGTTGTTCCAATGCTTCCATATGCTCCACAACATCCAAACTATGCAATGTCATATTTTTTTAGAATATATATATATATACTTTATGCCATGTGGCTTGCTTTGCTGATAAGAACGGCGCTCTATTTTCTAAGGGTTGTTAGTTTTTGTTCTTTCCTGGGGTTTTGCCCTGTTTTTTCACGAAAAAATAAAAATTACTCCACATGACACTAAACAAAGATTGATGTTGAAGGTTAATTTTCTCTTAAACTACAGATAAAGTATGTTTGATATTTGTTGTTCAAGTGTAACACTTTTACGATGGCAACTCCACAAGTCTATATGCTGCAAGTACGATTTGTTTTTACCGAATAAAAATAAAATATGTGGGTTGTCCTCGGCTTCATTACAAAATGTAAAACTTGATGGACAATGGACATCCCCGGTTTGCAAGTGCACCTGTGTAGAAAGACAATTGCGATCTGCTCTGCATGCAAGATGTTTCACCTTTTGAGATGTTTTAACTTTCTGAATTGACTTCCAATCCAGTTGTGCATTAAATCATTGTTGTCTTCCAGAATGTCTCTATAGGCGCTTCGAACCGAATAAAGTCATCTTTCTCTTGAATAAAAAAAATAAAAAAGACCATCTTTCTCCAACCTCCAAGTAGAAGCATATTGTTGCACCGGAGCAAATAGTGGAGTCCTGCAAATGTGATAGGCCGAAATAGCGAGGGAGTTGGGTCTTGTTCACTTTATTTTTTAACTATGTCATATTTTTGTGAGAAGTTTTTTTCTTTTTTTTAGGGATTTTGAGAGGATTGTTGAACTATGTTCATATTGATTATTAATTAAAGAAATCTAAATTGATCATTAAAAACTAGGTTCATACTTACAATTTATATATTTGTTTTTTTACAAAAACAAAACGATATTCATTCATTCAAATCGATAGAGTACATCAGATACAAATATCGCTAAAAACGTAAAGGGTGAAACTATAAACAAACTCACAGCACCCAAGTTAATAGCATACAACGACAAAATACCTACAAATAATATTTTTTTAAAATGACCTACAAATAATATGATAAAACCTAAGTCACTGAAATACCCATGCTTCCAGATCTGCAACGTTGACGCCCAAATCATTGAGTAATTTACTAACGGCTTAAATATGCATTTCATCCCTGCAAATATAGGCCATTTGATTTTTCATCCCTGAACTTACTAATCCTCCCATTTTCCCCCTGCAAATATTAAGCATTTGAAAATTCGTCCTAATTAAATTTTTTTGCTGAGGTGGATGGTAATTAGATACGTGGCAATTGATGATTGATAACTGGCTTTTTGTCAGGACACGTAAGCAAAAGGTAATTGCAATGACATTTTTGCCCTTAATGAATCAGGACTTGCACGCAAAGACCATTTTACCCCTGCCTCCATCTTTTCTTCTTCCCCCCTCTTTAACAATCAGAAACACGAATTGGGGGAAAAAATGTTATAGGGTTAGGGTTGAAACACGAATTGGGGGGAAATTGTTGAGAAGAACTCGATTGGAACTCGATTGCCTCCGAAAATTGGTGTTTGGAATCTCTATTGGAACGCAGAGCACTAAATCGAACTCGTTTGTAAAAAGGTATCGTGAAGAAGAAAAACCCTGGTCCCTTCATTTGAAATAGATGATAAAACACATGTGGGTTTCTATTTTCGCATGCTTAGTGTGCTTCATTTTTGTACCATTGTTGTGTTGCTGAGTGAGTGTATTTTTGTCTCAGAATGTCTATTTCCGTTTCAGTTCACTATGGAGGATGTTTTGTTAGGGATTGGTTAATCAATTACACTGGTGGGAATGTAAAACTGTTTGAAGGCTATGGCATTGTAGAACAAGGTCTGGAGGTTAAAAAAGCAATATAGGTTATGGTGGATGCCTGATGAAGATGTTGACTTTAGGATCATAAGATTAGATGAGGATGCAAGTGAGATTAAGGATTATGTTGTTAAAAAAAACAGGGTTGTTAACATATTTGTTGAGCATGATGTAGATGAAGTAAGTCGGTTAGTATACATTCCAAACTGTGTGATTAGCAGTCAAGTAGGTGAAAGCTCAAACTGTGTCAAGGGTAATGAATTAGTTGAAAGTTCAGAAGCCAATAGGTACATTGAGAAAGGAAAGGCAGTTATGGTATGTCCAGATGAAGATAATGTGAATGACGGTGGTTCAGGTAGTAGTGAAGAAGATGAGGCACATGATTGCTACTTTGACGACAGTGAGGATGAGAGGGCATTATGTCTTAAGGATGGGTTTGAGCCATATGATAAAAACCCTTTAGATTTTGAATACAATGATGATTATATTGATGGTGTTCATGGTGTTGTTGATAATTCATACAAACCAACCAATGACAACCCTACAATTGATAAACCTCCAAATGATAAACCTAGAAAACCAACGAAAAAAGCAAAGGTTGTTGAACAAGAAGAGCATGTTGACCCTGAATGGGAGAATGACTATGAAAAGTGAAGAACTACTATCAGATGACCCTGATGATTCTGATTCTGAGGGATTGCCAAGATACCATGAATTTAAGATGGGTGAACTAACAAAAGACTATAAGTTCAAAGTTGGTATGGACTTTAAGTCAATTGCAGAGTTCAAGGAGGCAATTAGTGAGTGGTCAATATTAAATTTAAGACAGATAAAGTTTATGAAACAGGACAAGCAAAGATGTAGGGCAGTGTGTAAAAATCCAAAGTGCAATTATGTGGTTCACTGTAGCAAAGTGGCAGACAACCACACATTTAAAATAAAGACATTAAGTGGGGACCACACATGTGCTAAGTCTTTAAAAAAAAACAATTGCTACTTCCAAGTGGGTGACAAAGGAAGTGCTTCCAAAGATAATGACAATTGGTGACATGTCTGTCAAAGATATAATGAAGGACTCGAGGAGGACACATTCAGTGGGTGTATCTTTCCATGTAGCTTGGAAGGCAAAGGAAATGGCTAAAGAAATATTTGAAGGTGATGCTAAGAAACAGTATACTCTACTTTAAAGGTATGTTGCTGAGTTGCACAGAGTTTCATTGGAAAATACCCTCAAAATTAATGTGGAGAGAACACTGTCAACAAATCAACCAAGGTTCAACAAGTTTTACTTCTGCTTTGAAGGTTGTAAAAAAGGATTTATGAGTGGATGTAGGCCTTTCATTGGAGTGGATGGATGTCATCTGAAAACAATGTATGGAGGAATACTACTGGTTGTTGTTGGAAGAGATGCAAATGATCAGTATTACCCATTGACTTTTGGAGTGGTTGAGAATGAGACTAATGATGCTTGGAGGTGGTTCTTGACATTAATACTTAATGATATTGGCACTGACATGAGATAGGTCTTTATATCAAACCAACAAAAGGTATTAAAATGGTTATGTTTTGAGACTAATTTGTACTTATGTTTTGTTTTGCTATGTGTACTTATGTTTTTGTTTTTGATATTCATCCAGGGATTGATTCCAATCTTAGAAGAATGGTTTGACAGGCTTGAACATAGGTTATGTTTGAGACATTTATATGCTAACTTCAAGAAGAAGTTTGGAGGAGGGACCCTGATTAGAGACTTGATGATGGCAGCAGCAAATGCAACATATTTCCAAGGTATCTTCATAATATTCTTATTAGTATTCATAATGGTAATAATGATAAGTTAGTTGAGTTTTAATTTTATTTTTCTTTTCCTGAATAAAGCTTGGGAGGCAAAGATGAACGAGCTCAAGAAGGTTGATCATGCTGCATGGGAATGACTGAGAGGTCACAACCCTAAATTATGGTGTAAGCATGCCTTCTCCTACTATCCCAAGTGTGATGTGTTGATGAATAATATATCTGAGTCTTTTAATGCAACAATCTTGTTAGCTAGGGACAAACCAATACTAACAATGGCTGAGTGGATTAGAACTTATATTATGAATAGGATATCAAGCCTTAGAGAGAAACTTAGTAGATGGGAACAAAATATCATGCCTATGCCTAAGAAAATACTGAATACTGAGATACAAAAGGCTGGTAATTGAATTGCAACTTGGGGAAATGGTGAGGAGTTTGAGGTTGAAATGATTGATGGTGGGCAGAGATTTATTGTGGACATGGGGAAAAGAACTTTTAGTTGTAATTTTTGGGAGCTTGTAAATATACCTTGCAGATATGCTATTGTTGTAATGTCTAAGATGGACCAAAACCCAGAGGACTATGTTTCTGAATGGTATACTAGGAGCAAGTATGAAGCATGTTATAACTTTAATGTTAGTGCTATAAATGGTCAAGACATGTGGCCTGAAGTTGAATGTGAGGAGATGTTTCCACCTGTGTACAAGAAAGGACTAGGAAGACCTAAGAAACTAAAGAGGAAATGGCCTGATGAGCCAGCAAAATCATGTGGGAAATTTAGCAGAGCTGCTACTAAGTACAAGTGTACAACATGTGGAAGCTCTGGTCACAATGCCAGAGGTTGCAAAAGTCAGACAGTGAACCCTGAAGCATAAAAGAGAAAGGTATTTTACTGTTGTCAAAGTATTGATCATATTTCTTGTCAGTTTATTTCTAGCTATATTGATTTATACTTTGACAGAGGAAACAAGCAAAAGAGAAAAATCAAAACCAACAAGAAAGTGCTCAAGTCTCTCAAGAACAGTCTGCTCATCATGAAACACAAAGTGCTCAAGCAAGTCAAAGTGGGGGAAACAATCCAGTTCAAACTCAAGCAAGTCAAAGTGGGGGGACTAATCAAACACAAGTTGCTAAAGTTCAAAGGAAGGTAATTTGCTTATTATATGTTACTAATTTGTTTATTATATGCTACTAAATTGTTTATTATATGCTGATGTATCTTCACTTTGACAGAGAAAAACAGCAAGGAAATCAAACACAAGTTACTGAAGGCAGTTATAGTGTTGGTACTGGATCAACAAACACTGAAGTGGGGGTAAATGGGAGTAAGAAAAGGAAACTGGTGAAATCTGCTATGTGCATAGGTAAATTCAAGCCACCTGCACAGTCTCTTCCTTTAAGACCAGTTAAAGGTCCAGTCACCAAACCTACAGTTGCATTTATGTCAACCTACATGAAACCAAATTCATCCACAACTGTCAACCCCACTGCACAGGTTAACGCCAATGTTCACACCAAAGTTCTTCTGCTCCAACCTCCAAAACTGTTGTGAAACCAACTGCAATAGTCCACACAAATGTCAAGACTGCCCCAAACACACACATCGTCATTAACCCATCTACAACTATCAACACAACAGTCAACACTACACCAACTTCTCAAACTTTTGTCAAGCCATACACCATTGTCAAAACAATTATCCAACCCGTCTTAAAGCAACGTCCACCGAATCCAGCAAAACCATTATCTAACAAATTGGATTTATCTAAGGTGAGGAGAAGTGGTAGGACTGCTTGGAAAAAAAAATGCTAACTTCAAAGGGCCTGGAAAAGCAATAGATGATCCAATTGAAGTGGAAGATGATGATAAGGATGCTGAGACACAACCTGCTACAAAAACTTCTGGTGATGCTACAAAAGCTACTGGTGATGCTAAAGATGGATCCTGTCCAGGCCTGTTGAAAAAAATTGACACAATTAAATATGTTTAATTGGCCTAACAGTGTTTTGATGTTGTCTATTTTGGTGTAATATGTGGCTTGGACCAAGTTATCTACTAATTATTTAGCTTAGCCATCTTTTGATGTTAATGTACTTATTGGCTTAGACCTTAATGTTTCTTCTTTTGATGACAATGTATGGCTTAGACCTTAATGCTTCTATTTAAATGTTATGCTATTTGATTACAACATCAAAATCACTTTACACTTTGTTGCAATCATGGGATACACCATCTTTGTTGCACAAAGTGATGGATGCTTCTGTAAAAACACAAACTTAAGCACTTTGTTGCAATCACATTACAATTTATTTAGATTGAAATACAACACACATTCATTTATATTAAATTACAACACTTAACACACAAACACTTAACAACTTAAACACTTAATAACTTAATGCATAAAGCCTAAACAAACACACTACCAAAATCATCTGACTAAACACATTCATTACATAACAACCAACTACAACCCTAACTTAAACAACTAACACAACAATCCACATTCATCACTTTCTTGCATAAAACACACAGAAGAGGACCCAACTTGCCACCAGAATCCACTTCAGCCATGCCACTTTCTTTTTCTCAGCTAACAAATTCTTCTTCCACTTATCTTTCTTCAAGTCATAAATTCCTTCCATAACTTCAACACAATTACACTTCTTTTCTTTAGACTCTACTTCTTCCTCAACCGACATCCTAGACGTCACTGCCATCCTAGATGCCACTTCAACCATTGGCCTTTTACCTGGAACAAGCTCATCATCCCAGATCAACAAACCACAGGTATTTTTTCATCCAATTGCGACACTTCCAAAACCGACGTCCAGGATTCGCTCGTGTTAGAAATATAGATGACCATGGGCAACTCACAACGGCGCATTGGAAGCATTCCACGGGAAGTTTCGAATTGACCGTAATAAGATCCATATAAGTACCCTGTACTGGTGTTTCCTGTTGACATTTTCGAACTGGAGACAAAAATTATGGACTGCGAACTGAAGCAGAACTGAAAAGAGAGATTAAGAGTGAAAGGTTCAATGGAGAAGAAGAGTTGTTGTTTTAGGGTTCTCAAAAACCCAGTACGAGTGAGAAGAAGAATAAGTAGGAAGAAAAGATGGAGGCAGGGGTAAAATGGTCTTTGCGCGTGAGTCCTAATTCATTAAGGGCAAAAATGTCATTGCAATTGCCTTCTGTTTACATGTCCTGGCAAAAAGCCAGTCATCAGTTGCCACGTATCTAATTACCATCCACCTTAGCAATTTTTTTTAATTAGTACGAATTTTCAAATGCTTAATATTTGCAGGGGCAAAATGGGAGGATTAGTAAGTTCAAGGATGGAAAATCAAATGACCTATATTTGCAGAGATGAAATGCATATTTAAGCCTTTACTAACCAGCGAACACCACGATAGGACGAGAAATCAAACGTCACACTTAGACGACGAAATCACAAAAAGCACTAAAGGAAACACTTATTCGTGAAAACCACTTATTTAGATTGATAGAAAAGGGATAAAAAGATGTAGAGGGGTGATTCTAGGTTAAAAAATGACCTAAAACCACCCCTCAACGAATGAAGGAGAAAGAAAGTTTAGAGAGAAGTTGAAGTTTCTCTCACCAGAAAAATTGATAGTATTATTCTTATTTGGTCTACAATTTATATTTTATCCACCGTAAAAGTCATCTTTAAATTTATGTTTTTCTTATCTTAAAAGTAATTTGTCATATTTATTCATTTTAAAAAAAAACTTTTGCACGTTAAATTCATTTTATTTTCATCGTAAAAGACATATATATATATATATATATATATATAAATTGTGTACTGTAAAACGGGAAGTTTATCTTTACGGTAGATGAAAAAATCTTGAGAAAAATAACAAAGATAAATTAGAGAGGAGTATATTGGAAATCAAAAAAAGTTGTTAGGGGTACATAAAAGATTGTGGGGGGTATACGTAACAATTTACAACTTTACAAAACTGTATCGACTGCGTCCAAATATGGATCTTAAAATACCCGTTTTCGATCTGCGGCCCAAAACACATTTCTCTCTCATTGACATAGTTCTTTCCACTCTTCTATTTCCTAGCTCCACCACATTCACAGCTCTCTCTAATGGCGAATCTAGCACGTTTTACCAACAAAGCCCTAAGAACCGCATACTCCATAACAAAGCATCACGCACAACCGCAACTAGCTTCATCTGAACGCGCTTTTGCAACAGAAGCTGCGAAATCGATTACTCCATCACCGGATCGGGTGAATTGGGATTATAGAGGACAGAGGAAGATAATTCCATTAGGTCAGTGGCTTCCGAAGATAGCTGTTGATGCTTATGTGGCACCTAATGTGGTTCTCGCTGGTCAAGTTCATGTTTGGGATGGTGCTTCTGTTTGGCCTGGTTGTGTTCTTCGTGGTGATCTGAATAAGATTAGTATTGGTTTTTGTTCTAATGTTCAGGAACGCTGTGTTCTTCATGCCGCTTGGTCTTCTCCTACAGGTTAGGTTTTGTTTTCATTTGATTATCATTTGTTTTGTTGATGGGATTAAATAAAAAAGGGAAATTTTGTTTATGCTTTGGAACATTGTAAATTGTGGTTTTTTTTTTTTGTCTTGTTAATTGTTATAGATTATACTAATTATTGTATTAAGTTGATCTGAAATGTATAATCTACTATTACTATTACTTGGGAAATGTTGGTGTGATTCATATTCTTGAATCGAATTGACCCTACTACTCTTAGCATATGCTTGCTATCACAGTATGTATGCCAGAATCACTGTGACCCAATGTAATTTTTCAAAAGCTACACTCCTTAGCTTCTGCAAAATCACTGTGGGCGTACTGTATTGTGGCTAGTGTGATACCAAACATACACTTAGAATGCAATATCTGATGATAAAGAATAGTTGACATTAGTTCATCGTATAGTTAATCATCTATCAAATACCTTAGAACATGCTGCTTATTAAGTTTCTAACACCGAATTGTTTACGAGATATTTATCTATTGTTCCATTTCTTTGGAAGTTTGGAAGGGAGGGCTTTGGGGGAAGAGGGATGAGAGGGAAATCTTCCCCCTTATTTGAGAGATTGTTTTCGTAAAGAATGACAAGGGAATGCTGATGATTTATATATTTTTAATTATGAGGGTACTATACCAACATGAGGAAGATTTGAAGAAATTATTTAGGCCTTCAAAAGTCCTAACTGAACCGATCTTTGAGAAACCGAACTGTTAGCAACTATTGTGCGAACTAGACTTCTATTTCAAAACATGATCAGTGAACTGAACTGTGCCACAAACATAGTTCGGTGAACATAATTAATTGAACTTATGTCGACTGACTCTCGTTTTTGCATTTCCATCTTTCTTATGCATACAATGGCATAATGCAGTTCAATCTCCACAAAGTTCCCTACTTTCATGCCGATAACCATGTTTTCATTTGCCAAAATACCATTACAATCAAAATGGGATATTTATCTAGGTAGACACCATGATGATGATGAAAAATTAATGGAAAATGTTTTTTACTTTTCATTTTTTTTTTTGCAGTCAATTTATAATTTTAAATTTGTTTATATTGATTGAGGAGTAGAATAAAAGTCTTGAATGAAAATATTTATGGGAAACTATATAGTTATTTTAAAAACGAAAAGACTTGGTTGGTGTTGTTGTTGTATATATTTATTTTAAAAATTATTATTTTAAATTTTAGGGCAAATTACACTCACCTCCCTTGATTTTTAAAAATTATTATTTTAAAAGTTAGCACTAACATACCCTGTGTTAGTGCTCTGGCAACTAACTCCCTACCATTTGATTTAATGCATCATTCATCCTCTATTGAAATTCTAGCTTGAAAAAAAATTGATCAACCCAATTCAAGAGGAAGAGGAACCAACAGAGGAATTTAAGAAATAGAAACAAATCGATTGCAAATCTGAACTCATTAGAAGCATGTATTGCTGAAATCAATGCCCCAAGATGTAAAAGCAAGAGAAATTTGTTAATTGAAAAACCTAGAAGGAGTGAATTCAAAGAAGGTGGAAATTGATGTCAATTGAAATGCTTGAACACTACTTACGGTGAAAGAATGATGATATACATAAATTTTGGGCTAAGTAGGCGTGATGAGCGTAGTGTGGGCGATGAGGGAAACGGGTTACCGCAACGAGAAGTAAGAGTTGTTTCTGTCGTTAAAAAATGCTCTGTTTTTAAAGATTGAAAAAAACACACGAGAAATTCATATAAATTAATAAATTTCATTATGTAGCATATACTGACTGAATTAGCAGCGAGTTAACTACCGCAGGTAATGGTAACTAATCTCTAAAATTCTTGTAGTGACTAAGGGGAAACTAACGGTGATAGATGACAGGGGAGTTTAGTGTTCAGTTGAAAACTAGAAGGGTTGTTGGTGCTATTTAAGAAGACCTCAAGGGAGGTGAGTGTAATTTGCCTAACTTTTATGTTAACAATTTTTCTTTTATGAATTTATCATTAGTTTTGTAAACATTTGTCAATATTTTATTTTATTTGTTTTTTGACTAATTTATCAATACTTTATATTAGTGTGCTGGTGGAGTGTTCACTTCTTATCGCAAAACGTGTACATGTCAAAAGAAATTCTGCCACAACAATAAACCTCTCCGATTTCAAAATCAACTTTAGCAAACCATTATATCTTTCTCTTAAATTTGCAAAAGACGCTGTGGTGACGGTGAGTATGTGACAAACTGACGAGAGCTTGGCAAAAACCCGTTGCTGTTTTGTTTGCCCAGTCAGTTCGGTTCTATAAACCTGAACCACAGCGCACTGAACCAAAAAAATAAGTTTTGATGTGATCAAGATAAACGAGCTACAGTTCCGTTCCGTTTCTTAGATCTGTTTTTCGGTTCAATTAAGTTTGGGACAGTTTTCTGTCACAACCCAACTGTGAACACCCCCAACTATTTCTATTTAATTAGAATAGACAAGCTACTGTTCAGTTTCTTAGATCTGTTTTTCAATTCAGCTAAGTTCGGTACAGATTTTGTCAAAACCCAACTACGAACACCCCTAGCTATTTCTATTTAGAATACACAACTTAAGTTTAGTAGAAGTTATTTGTGTGTTGCTGATCCTTTAAGACAAGTAAACATTTATGATCTAGTATTACCTTTTTTAAGCATATACTTTCAATCTCATGATGCATTCTCCTTGGACGGATTAGTTTATGCTATAATAGCAGCTCTTCAGTAGATTATCTCTTGATGCTGAGCCTCTGGTAGAATGCCAGACTCCAGAGTCAATCATGTTATTCTTTTCCACTCCCATGCTTTAGAAGTCACCATGGTACTGTATTTTTTGGGGATCACCTTTAGTTGCATATCAACGCTTAATCAAAGCACTATTTAAAAGATTCCTTTTGTAGACAGCCAGCAATTTATTTCTACATTGCTAATTCATTTTTTAAAGAGAGATGGGAAAGTGGGGCTGGAGTTTGATGCAGATGCTTGTTTGTTTTGATTACATCACTTTGTGAAGGTATTAATTCTCAGATGATGTGGGTGGTATTCTACAAATTCACTATCCAATATCCTTTCCGTGTTGTCACAAGTCACTGAAGTTAGCAAAAGTTCAAGTTGTTTTTTCCATGTTCAAGAAATGTGAATTCGTTGAGTAATGTTAGACACTGTTTACTTTGTGAAAACATTTTCTATTTTGATTTTCTAAAATTTGTTAGTTTTACTTGCAAACAGAGAGATACTAGACTATTGAAATGAACAACGGTTCATTCAAAAGTCTCGCATCTTCTTACTAACAAGTTAAAATGAACACACATTTTAGAAAATGAAAATAGAAAATGGTCACTCATGTTCTGTTCAGTCTTGCACTGAAGCACTCTGTTCTGTTGTTGGTTTGTGTTGGCAGACGACTCATACGCCTTTTAGATGCTCTGAATGCTCACTCTGCGTTTTTTTGCAATTCGGTTTTTTGCAATTCACGCTCACACGTGGGTTCGCTGGATTGTCCGTGGTAGTGAATGTTTAGGGCTGTGTTTTTTTTATACCGCTTATGTACTAAATTGTTGTATCACCCGTTACGGGTTGCTTTTGTGGTTTATTGGGTCAGGTACATGTCCCCCAAATCTTGTACTTCCTGGTTTTTCTTAATTTATTTCCTATTTTGGCTTAAAAATAAAAAAAAAAGTCTTCAACTATTATTGCTCTGTTTTGCTTGCACAAGGCAGCCTCATCTTGAAACCTTCTGTGTCTCGCTTCCAACTTGTTTTAAACATTAAAATACGCGTTGACTATATTTTGACATGAATTTTATTGTGATGACTAAATCCATAGACTATAATAAGGAATTAGAAGATTTGTCTCGGCATTCCCACATAGTTAATATGTACATAAAAAGTACTCTCTCTGATGACTGGTGTGGTGGTGGTTGACTTATTACCGTTTGCACTTTTTGGCGACATTTTTTTGCTCGTTATTTTCTTTTGCGCTAGCCGACCCTACTTAATTGGATAAAGCTTGGTTGTTGTTGTATTTTCTTTTGCGCACCTTAATTAAATAGCATAATCCTCCATTGCTGAGAGGAGGTGTTAAAATGAATGAGATGACGAACAAATATTGGCTTATTTGAAAATCTGATGGTAACACATTGGGGTAAGGAAAGTAGTGGCCCTGATACCTGCTTGATTGTATGCCAGTCTCCAGCAGCCAAAGCAGTTCCCTATATATTGTCTTTGAATGTATATCAGTATTGGAAATTAGGATGTGATATTCATTATGGAGGTATTTTCTGTAGAGTGGAGTTGATGATTGGCATACTTATTTTTAGTTGTTTACTGTACTTATTTTTCATTGCAGTGTCCAACTTTACTCTAATATCTTTGAAAAATGAACATGGGTTATGCTTAATTATGATTTATCAATGTATTACTTATTTATTATGTATGCATTCTTCTGCAAAACAGGCCTTCCAGCTGAGACTTCAATTGAGAGGTATGTGACTATTGGGGCCTATAGCCTGTTAAGATCCTGCACTATCGAGCCAGAGGTCATTATTGGGCAGCATTCCATCCTCATGGAAGGTTCAATAGTGGAGACACACTCAATTCTTGAAGCTGGGTCAGTAGTTCCACCGGGAAGGATAATTCCATCCGGTGAACTTTGGGCAGGTAATCCAGCCAAGTTTGTGAGGACTTTGACCCATGAAGAAACCTTAGAAATCCCCAAACTCGCAGTTGCAATAAATGATTTAAGCAAAGATCATTACCATGAGTTCCTTCCGTATTCCACAATATATTTGGAGGTTGAGAAATTTAAGAAGTCCTTGGGTATTTCTGTTTGATGCTCTTTGTTGTTAACTTGTTATTCTTTAATGTATGTGTTAGCTTGACTTTTGCTTGTAAGGAAATAAGAATCTAAACACAGAGCAAGTTTTTGTGTTTCCTTTGTGCTGCTTCTGAAAGTATTGATTGAAGACATCATGTCATGTATAATTGACTGCAGATAATATGTTAAGAGATGAGATGCATCATCATCAGTACTTTGGACATTAGTTTTTTCTTTTTGTGCGTCATATCTAGATGGGAAATAGTGGGAAACCTTGTTGCAATTACTCTTGTGTGTTTCTCAAAGGAGGTTCTTCTTAAAACCTGTCGAAGAAACCTACGGCTGTGAATAATAATGCTGATGTAACTTTGAGCATCAAAATTGGCTTGAGGCAACTTGAGACATTCAACATTATCAGTTTATCACATTTGATTCTTCCTACCTGCCCATTTTCCATTTTTTTTCTTGGAAGAGAATCTAAAGCACTAGCTGGCTATAACTAACACTGTTTAATTTTCAATGATTAATTAGACTATAACTAGTATTTTCTTGTTGTAAGAAAATTAGAGAAAAAAGGAGTCTATACATTGTAGTAGAATCTTGATTGGAGTTGGAACAAATTGTCCTCTTAAGTATATCTTGAATGGTAAAAGGATGCAGCACGAGTTCACATACGCAATTCTCAACATTTTTGCACCAAGTGTGTGTGATTGTCGTAACAAATATTTATATTTCTCAATTTTAATGGTCCATTTTAACGGAGACTCAGTGTATGGAGAACTATATTAAACCTTTTTTTTTTAGGGGAGAGCACTATAAAAAACTTGTAGATGTAAGTTGAGATTCATATATAGTCCAAGATCATCCTTAAAATACTGTGAATTTCAACACCAGTTATTGAGGAGAAATGAGAACATAAAGAACAATGCAGTGTACACAGCTTTTGAACTTATAATAATAATTGTTAAATTGTGCACCACTCAAGAGGCTTTCTCCACCAAGTCAATGTTATTTGGAATTGGCTCAGTTTTTATTGCAGAACTACTTGTCAAACGTTGTTAAGTAATAAATTTTTCTCCACTTAATTAGCGAGAGATTAGGCTATGGACATTGAGTTGTATATGTAATATATTGCTAATGTTTGAAATGGCCACTAGAACCTTATAAGAAAGATAAGATAAGATTAAGGTTATCCATTTAATTTCTCATTAATCAACCCACATAAACTAAACAAAACCACGCATTAAAACTAAAGCAAAAACCCTAATAAATAAACTGGTTTTATTTCCTTTTCCATTAGAAGGTGTGAGAAGAGATGGGTATGACTATGAACAATAACAATTAGTTGGCAATTTGGCAGAATATTGTTGGAAGGATTATTTTATTGAAGTCATTAACCAGTGGGGACAGAAATTTCCCCTTTGTGGGCTTGTTATATAATCATCAACCACAGTGCAGTCATACTGAGAGGTGTTGACGTTTCAACCATCTTAATTAAATCAAACTTTTGCTATAATTAAATCAAACTTTATAATAGTATTTCTCCAATTAGAAAGCAAGTCATTTTAAGGATCATTCTTTCATATCCCCAGATGCCTTCGATACAACTTTACTTCAGCTATTAGTTTTGTTGCTCGAGAATAGTCTCCACATACACAATGGTAAAGTAACTGTTGTGTTTATGATTTTTCATTTTTAATTTGACCAAATGGGCAGTGATGTTCGAACGGCTCAATCAAATCAAATCTCCCTATGGTTTGGGGTCTTTGATATGATTGAGCCGTGCCAATATCAATTTCTGTTTGGTATATTTCTTATCTAGTATATCTTTGTTTTGCAAAGGGATTAATGGTAAGATGAACTATTACTACTTTGTAGTATTTTTTTAAACATTTTTCATCTATATTAAAAAAAACTGTTGTGCTTTTAATTAAAAAAAAAAGATAAATTGGTTCTGTAATTTTTTTTTGAAGGAAATTGGTCGTGTAATTAATTAACTCTCAACAATGATGAGCCACCCCTAAAAAAACAATGATGAGCCAATTCACTAAAGACTCGATTCAATAGAAAAAACACTACTCCTCAATTTCTTTTTAGTTTATCGCATTTGAAGACATTTTTTTTCATATTTACTTTATATTTTCAAAGTTGAATGTAATACTAATTATTGTTTTGTCAATACTACATTTAATTATTTATTGTCGAGAAAAATAAATGAAATGAGATAATAAATTATTAATGATATTTTAAGAAGAAGAAAAATAGTCGGATCAAAAGTAACGAAATTTATTGTTTCTCTAGATATTTTGATATGTTATGGTTAGAAATGAGTCAATTAGCATATAAAAAAAAAAAAAAAAAATTAAATGAGTCAATTAGTATTCTCAAGAATATTCCTTGATCCCGAGCATTTCATATAATATCCCCCTTTACCTTGTGGGTCGCAAGAATGAAATTAATGTTAAGTGGCACCCCCTCCTATTAATGATTTCAAGCTCAATGTGGATTGTGAATGATTATCATATTGAATTTGAAAGTACTTACCTTCCATGCACTCCACGAAATCTCTACCTCATGCATGCACTCCACGAAGCATTTTCTCTTGTAGACCAAGTCGAGTGGCATTGTGAAGTTTAAACATATTTATCGCAAGGTTTTTCGGTGTGAAGACAAGTTTGCCAATCTTGATCTTAATGGTGATTTCAGCTTAGTTGAAATTCCTACCCATCCTCAACTTTTTTTTTTATTATTGTTGGTTGATGATGACCGTAGAGGCATGTCTTTCCCTCGCAGTGTTTCTTAGGCTTTACGAGTTTGAAGGGAGGAGAATTGAGGGTTTTGAAAGAAAAAAAAAAGAATAAATTAGTGGAAAAAATAAATGATATTTGGAGGAAAGGACTTTGACCGGGTTAATTTTTCTTAATAAAACAACATCATCCTCATTTTGGGGAAGTGAAATGTTGTATCGAGGTAGAGTTTTTGAGGGTTTTTAAAGGTTTATATGAATCATTTAAATTTAATTTA
>Ga0228710_1006351_pt1 | contig 17963 bp, 11 predicted proteins | sample MedpolnodulmetaG_FD_177995 | JGI IMG/M metagenome (GOLD analysis project Ga0228710, IMG submission 177995) | Root nodule microbial communities from Medicago polymorpha collected in Santa Monica, California, United States - pink nodules | ecosystem: Host-associated > Plants > Roots > Nodule...
ATTTTTCGAAGTTTTTTTAGTTCCTTGTTTCATATACATTGTGGCTTTCAGAATAATTACTCTTGTTGTTATAGAATGAACAAACTTGGATTAATTAATTGCATGATGGTAGAAATTGTTTTGTGTGTTAGAATCTTATAGCAGCAAATTGTAATCTCTATTCTCTCAAGTCAATTTTGGTTTAATTTCTTGCAAATAGCGTTTCATGTCCTGCACATTTCTTACAGAGCTCGTCAAATTTCATGTGGAGGACATAAATTTCGACCATAATGTAGTTCAAAATAATTTTCTGCACTAAATGGAACTTTCAATGCAGACTCTGGTCAAAGCAACTTGAAAATGCAACATAAAATTTAGTGTCTAATTGTAGTTCATATAGTGGTACACTATATCGAATTAGATAGTTTCTATATAGAGGTTAAAGGGAAGAAAGCAGCAAAAGTTTAGCAAGTGTTGGAAACTTTTTGACTGAATTCAGATGTTGAAATGTTTGTTGGTAGGTTTTTGCTGCATGTAGTATATTGCTAGTAGATATTGATTAGGGAATGATATGATGGAAAATTAACACTTAAATATGGTAACACAAAAATGCACACGGGAAATAAAATTCTCCAAACTTGCAAAAATCTATGAGGAGAACAAAAATAAATGGAAGCAATGAAAGCAATTAAAAGACACAAGTGAACACCAATATTTTAATGTGAAAAATCCCTCAATGTAAGGGTAAAAACCACGGGTTGTCCATACTAATAAAATAGCTCCAATATAATCAAGTATGGGTACAAAAGAATCAGAAAAGGTGAAGCACAAATAGTGTCAACAACTAGGCATGGCAACAAAACCTATACCCGCGGTTACCCACCCGTACCAAACCCATTTTGACAGGTTTTCCTCGTTTTGACTGGGTTTAGGTATGGGGTTGGGTTTTCCCCGATTTCAAAACATGGGTGTGGGACAGGTAACGAGTATATATGTACCCAACCCAACCCCATACCCAAGCCCGTCCCAAATGTAGAAAATCACTTTATTGATATGCCATGTTATTTTGTTTGATAATTGTGATGGTAATAAAAACTATCATTGATATTTAAAGGAGCAAATAAATCATTTCGTCTAACAAATGTTAAAGTGAGCATGTTTTTTGATAATGTATTACAACATTGCTCTTGGGGATGCAAAAAAAACTAATATTTTTTTATTAAAAAGAATCATTCAATGCAGGGATGGGGATACCCGAACCCGTCGAGGATGGGGATGGGATTCAATTTCTCATTCATGTTGGGTATGGGTAGGGTAACGAGTAAGTATATGAGAAACGGGTATGGGAACGGGGAAGGTAAAACCTGTCCCCACCCCACCCCATTGCCATGCCTACCAACAACTAGCCAAATCAACAAACCAACAAAGCTTACAAGAAAGATGAAAAATACCTTAAAACATATATCTCTGGTCAAACCTCGTTTCGACGATCCAAACGTTTAAAAGGAAGGCACAAGTGTCGCAAACCTGCTCTCTGGAAACCAACACGATCCAACTGTTAACGAAACTGCAATAATTGTTTTACTGAGACAAACTTAAGAAAAACATGATTGACTTTCTCTCTTTTGACAGTTACTCTTCTCACCAAAAACACTCTCTTCTCAACCTCAATATGGCATCTATCTTCTTGTCGAAGGAGATGAGATTATCTCTACGCTTACATAATTGAGACATAATGGACTTACATATTTGGGCTTTTCTCCACATAACTGAAATACCTAAAATACTCTTGTGTTAGTTAAGTAACGCAAGTGTTAAAATATGCGCAACTTAACTAATGCCGCGTGAGTTAACTCACGCTGCGTGAGTTAACTAACTTTATTCTAATTTATTTACTTTATTCAAAATAATTTCTTTACTTTATTCTAATTTATTTATTTATGTTATTCAAATTAATTTATTTACTTTATTCTAATTAATTTATTCTAATTTATTTGTTCACTTTATTCTAATTTATTTACTTTATTCAAATTAACTTATTTACGTTATTCTAATTTATTTATTCACATAAAATAAATATTTATTTGAATTTATTCATTAAATAAATGCAAATATAAATAAAGAGAAATGAACAAAATTAATATTTATTCGAATTTATTCATTAAATACAAAATCAGAAAATAAAAGAAAATATAAATAAAAAAGAATTGAACAAAATTAATACATATAACATCTCATTTTATTAATAGAATTCATACAATAATTGATACATTTGATTCGAATTCACTAAATCTACTTATTTTCTATTTACCCACTTGGGGTAAAAAAAGATCAACCTTGGGGTAAATAGTGAGCAGCCTTCTTGGGAAAAAGACATCATCAACCCTTGGCCTAAATCTAAATCTGGATCTTTTTATACCCCAAGAAGATTCTTTTTACCCACGGTAAAAAGTTTTTGGGGTAAAAAGAAGCAAATTTAATTTTATCCCAAGGGTTGATCACTTCCCCAAGTCAGCTACTCACTATTTATCTTAAAACTGACCACTTTATATCTCAAAGGGGTAAAAAAAGACTATAGAGAGAGACTAGAGACTATTGAAAAAAAAGAGGAGAGAAATAGGGGGAGAGAGTGTGAGATGGTGTGAGGAAATGCGGAAGTTTGGAGGGGTATTTATAGGTGAGAATGGTAGTATAGGTTATAACTAGCATAAAAGTAGTAAAAAAAAACGTGTATAGGTTGTAAAAAATGTGTACATTGAAGGTTGAAAAGCTTACCAAAGTCCAAAAAACGTGTGTTCTTGAGCTCTGACCAACCGGCCAACCTGCGTGAGTTAACTCGCGCACCGGCCAAAGGAGCGTGTCTTAAGTCACACAGAGATATAAGGTGCGTGAGTTAAATTACGTTGCATGACTTAATTCATGCAGGGGTATAATTGATAAATCAGTTGGGCGCGAGCAAAATGTGTTGGGAGAAGAGCAGAATTCTACCCAACATGATATGTTTTGAATCCATGAGTAGATATAATGACATTGCTTTGAATCCATGAGCCCAATACCCCAACTATAAGTGTGTATGATCATCTTGATTGAAGCCTTTGAATTCATTAAAAATATGTCATTTGAAACAAGTGTTGATGTATGAGAGATTTTGATCAATTGTTGTAAAGTTCCTAGGAATACTGAGTTGGGGGTTGTTGTGTTGCTGTAGTTAAAATGATCAAGCTTTTCAACTAGTCTAGCACAAAAATCCTCAGTTCTCTGTTCTTATGAATCTGACTTCAATTGATCATAAGTTTTCATATATTGACATTCAAATTCAAATTATGGTGTTGTCACTGAATTTAAAAAAGCTTTATTAATATGTACTAATCATGCGCCATAGTTGGTAAAAAAATCATAATGGTAAAAAAATCATAATCGCTGCTTATGGATTCAAAATATCGTACTCTCTCGTCAATATCTACTAGCATACTAAATGCAACAAATATCCCAATAAACATTTGATTATTAGGTTTCAACAATCTAAAAAATATTGCACTCCTCGTCAATATCTTCAAGCATACTAAATGCAACAAATATCCCAATAAACATTTGATTATTAGGTTTCAATCTCAAATTTTTAAATTGAGTAGATCAAAGGAATCTTCCACAATTGGCATAGTAAAATTTCACCAAAATTGCGAAATGGAGGACTATCCTATTTTAAAGATGCAAGTTTGAAAGCTTGTGTATCAACAAATTGTATAACTTGTTATGATAGTGAATGCCGGAACTAGTAAAACAACTGTGAATAGTTAGTTAAGTTTTTTTTTTTTTGAGAGATAGTTAGTTAAGTTAGATGATGTTATTCTTCACTAAATATTAAATATTATTTAGGCTTAGTTATGCCAATGGTACGTTAGTGTAAATAGGGATCATTTGAATTTTCGTCCAACAAAATCATTTCCTTTCAATTTTATCATGTTATATTAAATCACTTCTAGTTTAAGATAAATATTTAGGTACTTGAAGTTTAGTTGGATGCTGGTACCTCATAGGAAAAATTCGATCAAAAATGACATGATATTGAATGATGAGACATATTGAGGCAAACTTAATGACATGATATTGAATGATGAGACATATTGAGGCAAAATATGGTACTCTCTCGCCAATTTGGTCACCTAGTTGATTTTTTTTTTTGTTGAAGCTGCTCAAATTTAATGACATGTCGCTACTGACTGAGATTAAGATATGTTGACTCATAAAATTTCATATTGTAAATTGTAATGCCACAATTATGTACCTCTGGAATATAAAAAAAATAAGGAAGGTGATGGTGGTGGGATGTAGGCCGTAGGTTGTGAGGGTCGTGGGCAGGTGGTGGTGTTAATATTTTTAATGAATATTATTTCTTGGAATGTTAGGGGGTTAGGGGTTTTGAAAAAAGGACAGAAGTTCGTCAATTAGTGAAGGAGAAACATCTTTTTATTCTTTGCATTCAAGAAACAAAGTTGTATGTGGTTGACGCAGTAATTTGTAAATCTTTATGGGGGGATGACACTGTTGAGTATTTCTATCAGCCTTCGACAGGTTCTTCCGGCGATTTAGTGACATTGTGGGATGTTAATGAGGTTATGGTTTGGTCAACAATTTCTTTTGACCATGTTCTGGTGATTGTAGGCCGATTTTTGAAGACCAGCGAGTGTTTTGCCTTGTTTAATGTTTATGCACTGTGTGATGTATCCAGACAACAGGTTTTGTGGGATATTATTTCTTTGAAGTTGAATTCCTATGTGGGCTAGAATATTTGTATTTGTGGTGACTTTAATGCGGTTCGTTGTGCGGAGGAGCGCCGTAGTGTGGGAGTGTTGTGTAGGCAGTCAGGAATCGCAAATTTCAACCAATTTATTGATGGTCATTTATTGATTGATCTTCCGCTTCGTGGTCGCAGCTTTACTTGGTATCATGGGGATGGGAGATCTATGAGTCGTCTCGATCGGTTTTTGCTATCCGAAGAGTGGTGTCTGACCTGGCCTAATTGTGTTCAGTCGGCTTCGTCAAGGGGGTGTCTGACCATTGCCCTCTACAGTTAAATATTGATGTAGAAAATTGAGGGCCTAAACCACTTCGTATGCTAAAATGTTGGGAAATGTTTCCGGGTTATAAAATTTTTGCCCGTGATCAGTGGAACTCTTTTCTTGTGGAGGGATGGGGCGGATATGTGCTGAAGGAAAAATTCAAGTTAATTAAAGTGGCCTTAAAAGAGTGGCATCAGCGACATTCACAGAATATTCCATCAAAAATTATGCTTCTGAAGGATAAAATAACAGCTTTTGATTTGAAAGGGGAATCTGCAGTTATTGGATGACGAGGTAGAGGAGTTACACGGGTTATCTGAGGATTTGTTTTCTTTATCTTGGATAAATAATAGCATTTGTTGGCAGCAATCGAGGGCTTTATGGCTTGGTGAAGGGGATACAAATACAAAAAAATTTCATACCACTATGTCTAACAGGAAGAGAAGAAATGTTGTATCTTATGCTTTGGTGAATGGGGTGATGGTGGAAGGGGATGATAATGTGCGTGCAGCCATTCATTCTCACTTCTCTTCCCACTTCCAATCCCGCGTTGAGGAGCGCCCATGTATGGGTGGCCTCCATTTTCGTTCAATGTCTCATGATGAGGGGGCCGAGTTGGTGAAGCCTTTTTCTTTGGAGGAGGTGAAGGCTGCAGTGTGGGATTGTGATAATTATAAATGTCTGGGACCAGACGACATTTCTTTTGGGTTCATTAAAGAGTTTTGGGATATGTTGAAGGATGATGTGATGCTATTTCTTGTGGAATTCCATATGAATGGTAGGTTGACCAAAGGGATAAATAGTACCTTTATTGCTCTTATTCCTAAGGTTGACAGTCCCCAAAGATTGAATGATTTCAGACCTATTTCTTTGGTGGGAAGTATGTATAAGATTTTACCAAAGGTCCTTGCCAATAGACTTCGTTCGATTATGGATTCAGTTACTTCAGATTCTCAGTCTGCTTTCATTAAGGGTCGGCAAATTCTTGATGGAATAATGGTTGCTAATGAGGTTGTCGACGAAGCCCGTAAGTGTAACAAGGAGTTATTATTGTTTAAAGTTGATTTATAGAAAGCATATGATTCTATAGATTGGGGTTATTTGGATGAGGTTATGAATTTGATGGGGTTCCCGACTCTATGGAGGAAGTGTATAAAGGAAAGTATAGGAACAACTTCTGCTTCAGTTTTAGTTAATGGCTCTCTGACGGCGGAGTTTCCTTTGAAGAGGGGGTTGAGGCAAGGTGACCCTTTGTCCCCTTTCCTGTTTCTTTTGGCGGCAGAGGGATTTCATTTTTTCATGGAGTCGTTGACTGTTAATAATCTTTTCTCGAGTTATCAGATTGGGGGAGTGAGGACCACAAAAAAATATCTTGGGTGGACTGGAAGTCTGTCTGTCGTAGTAAGGAGGTTGGAGGATTGGGGGTAAGGAGAATTAGGGAGATTAATTATGCTTTATTAGGAAAATGGTGTTGGAGGCTATTGGTGGATAGGAATAGTTTGTGGTTTAGGGTGTTGTTGGCCCGGTATGGTGTGGAGGGCGGCCAGTTGCTTGATGGAGGTAGAGATACCTCTACTTGGTAACGGGTCATCTCTACGTTTCGTAGGGAGGAGTGGTTCAGTGGGCATGTCAGTCGGTTGGTGGGAAATGGTAAGCTCACTATGTTTTGATCGGATGTGTGGGTTGGTGGTGTGGCGCTTAGGGAGCGTTTTAGCAGGTTGTTTGATCTTTCGCTCCTTAAAGAGGTGTCTGTGTTTGATATGTGTCAGTTAGGGTGGGGGAGGGTGGTGAGGCGTGGAAGTGGAGGAGGGGGTTGTTTGCATGGTAGGAGGAGGTCGTGGGGGAACTCTGTTTATTGTTTCAAAATGTGAATTTACAGGTTGATAAGGAGGATAAATGGCTTTGGAACTTGGAATCGAGTAGTGTTTACACAGTTCGGAGTGCTTATAAAAGCATGACTCAACATCATCATATTGACAACACGGTCTCTACAAAGGTTCTGTGGCATAAGGATATTCCGTTGAAGGTGGTTCTCTTTGCTTGGTGCATGTTCCGTGATCGGTTGCCAACTAAGGATAACCTGTATCGTCGTGGAGTTATAGCTGCTGATGATAGGTTATGCGTTGGTGGTTGTGACTCGCTCGAATCATCTACACATTTATTTTTACACTGTAATGTTTCTGGGGATGTCTTGCATTTGATTCATCGGTGGTTGGGTGTCTGCTCAGTCCTTCCACATGAGCCGGCAGACTACCTCATCCAGTTTGGTTTTGTTGGTGGTAATTGTTCTTTGGTGACGCAATCCATGTTGCATCTGATTTGGTATGCTACTATGTGGGAAATATGGAAAGAAAGAAATAGTAGGTTATTTAATGATAAACAATGCCCAACTATTCAGATTGTAGACAAGATTAAGTCTCTTTCTTTTATGTGGTTGAAAGCGAAACTCCCCAATCTCGCTGTCAACTATCATGGTTGGTGGCTTAATCCGGTCACTATGTTGGGCATAGGCTAATGCTGTTTCTTTCTCAGTTTTTTTGTTTCTGTTTTTTGGTTTCCATTTTGCTGTAAATATGTCTGTGACTCCTGCTCTTTTCCTGGTACACCTTGTGCTAGGAGGAACTTGATTGAGTAATATATTCCATTTTAGCCTCTTCAAAAAAAATGGATATATAAACACACAAACCACACTGTTGAGAACCATACCCAGTGTAATATTTGTAAATACTATTATTTTCCTTGGTTCATAATTCCCTTGATTTTCTTCTTTTATTTGTTTTTGCTGGGTTTCAAAACCTGCAATTTAGCACTCACCTTGAATCATTGAAATCTCAACAACTTAATTCACCAAATGAGATGTGAAAATAATGGTAATTAATTTGATATTGTTGATGATGTTACATGCATCATAAATATGCTAAAAATAGTTCTACTGATTTTTAACTTGTACATGACCTATAAAGATTCTTCACTTACTAGGTTCTCAAAATTTGTAGTAGTGCTAACCTTTCATGGGTCACCTATTAGCATATGAAGAAAAGGAGGAAGAAATAATAAGCAAAACCTAGCTTGGCGTGCAAGTTACCCAACGAACTACATTTCAATTTACTAATTTCATTTACATTTCACTTTCATTTAATTAGTTAAGATAGTTACTATGAGCTGGCATTTCCAGATTGTATATAAGCACTTATCATGTGCAATTGAAAGCTAATGAATCATAATTGATTTTCTCCATTTTGGAGCTTTTTATTCTTTCTCCCATGGCGGTTATTTCTACTTTGATCACCCAAGCTTGATCCTTCAAAATACCAAAACCAACAAATGGCTGAAGCCAATAAAATACAACAATCAATGTGAATAAATAACAGAAACCAAGGGAAATTATTTTCATTAGAAACTAATTAAAAGATATAGCATATCTACGCGTTCCGTAATTAGTGCTCTCTAAAAAAGTACTGTAATTGTTATTGGCATAACCATTTACCAACATTAATAAAACGTGAATCAAGTTTTTAATAGTTTCAAATTCCTAAAACATAAAAGTAAGAAGATATGATAGAAAATAGGAAACCTAAAGAGACATAGAGATACACCACCCACTCGTCAAAGCTTCATCCTTCCACCATAATTTCTTATTCTCCACCAAATAGTAGAAAGTTAGAAATTTTTCAAAATCAAAATATAAAAAAGAACACCAACATTTACAAACAAAGAAAGAGAAACCATAAATCAAGGTGAGGGAGAGATATACCCCCATGAAGTACAGTGTCGTTTCTGATATTTTGGTGGCCTAGGGCGAATCTACAATTTGGGTCCTAACTAATAAACCTATATAAACATCAAACTTGATACAAAAAACAAAACAATTTTTTTAGGGTCTACTAGACCCCTAAAAAAAATATTTGGGCCCAAATTTCGTACTTATTTTTTGGGGCCTAGGGCGGTTGTCCTCTTCGCCCTGCCTCAGATACGACCCTGATGAAGTAAGAAATGAGCTAGTCGTCAAGGGCAAGTTTCCAAGGTTAACAAAGAATAACGGCTAGCCACGATGGAAATTATTATTTGCATATCAATCTACTAAAAAAATTAAGTGTTAACAAAATAAGGTTTTCTACGCTCGCATAAATATGAATATAAACTCAGCTCCAAACCAAATCAGTTCCATCAATAAACCAAGGTATAAAACCTTAATAACCTTTTTTATACCTAAAGGATGTTTATTTTTTATATATCGATTTTTCTTAGGAGATATGTCATTGTGCTTGTTGTGCTTGTCGTGACGTCAATGTGCAGGAGGAAATTTTTTATGCCCGGTTTGTTGATTTTGGCGAGCGACCTTGATTTGAGTCGGGATTGCAGTAGGAATTTTATCTCGATTTTCTTCTACTCGAGCGAGACTCGCATTTTGTTGCTGAAGTAGTTTGACAATGTTTGTGATGTTTTCAAGAACATCGTTCAAATAAGTGACGCTGAACTGTGCTACTGGGTGCTGAAAGAATCGCAGTTGGTGAATTTTTTTCTTGCTCATTTTGATGGACGAAAGGCGGGTGGAATTATGGAGGACTGTCAAAGCTTGAGGAATCTCTCGATTCCCTTGAACTGGAGTAACCTCCCCTCTAGGAGTTGGAGGAAGAACGGTGGCGTTGTGATTTTTACTTAGTGGAGTGATAGTGATTTTAGTGAAATTGGCAAGTGCATCAAATCGTACAAAATTACAAAGTAGTAAGTTAATCGTCTTCACAAGGATTTTCGTTCAACTCAGTAGTTAGCGGAATATATTTAGAAAAGAAAATAAAAGAGAAAGATTTGAAGTGGTTGCAGGATTTTAATTGTATGATCAAATGCGAGAGTAAGTTTTTGTGATTCAAAAGTGAAATGGCGGTTAGGAAATTCATGAATTATTCAGCAATAGGTTGGGTGGCACACTTACACTGAAAAGAGAAACATACCTGTTATTAAAATTGGGTTGAAATTAGAATGAAAGATGAGTTGAATTTTTTAGTGTTTGAAGAAGAAGGGAATTTCTTTTGCCCAAAAATTGATCTTTATTTAGAATTGATTTTAAATTGAAGTTAGAATTTACAGTTTTTGCCTCTAAAATGGTTGTGTCTATACAATTTAATTTTTAATACATTTTTACATGAATGTAGTTAGCCATAGTCTATTTTAGGCCACATGCATTATGAAGTCCTTTAAGATTAAGGTTTGTAACATATAATTTCTTTTAGTATTTTTTTGACTAAATTGCACCTTTGGTCCTTTGTTAATTTCGGAGTTTCATTTTTGTCCCATAATTAATAAAAGTTTTGTCTTGGTTCTTTAATTCCATCTTCGTTTGTCAACTGGTCTCATTATGTTATTTTTAACCTAAAATGTTTAAGGTGGACGGACATTATTTTAGATGGTCTAAAATAAACCTTATTAATATATTTAATTTTAAATCTTTGATCATTTTGAAATTTACATTCTTAAATCATGCAAGACCATTGAATCTAATAGTGAACCACTAACACATAATTTTTCATCGAAGATTGGATAAATGATGAGGAAGAAGAAGGATTAGGATTAGAGATATGGAATTGAACAAGGGAGGGAATGAATTGGAATTCTAGGGATTTAAAGTAAACCCAAATATTTTTCTATCAATTTCTTCCCTAATGCCACGTCACACCTCCCCCTTAATCTAAATAAAATGTTAGTTCAACTTTTTTGTACCTTTAATGGCCAAATTTAACAATAGGGACTAAAGTGCCGACATATTTTAGACTTAGGGATTGTTCTGTATTTTTTTTTTGAGTCAGAGAGCATTAGTTATGACACCGAGGTGCACACATCCAAAGACACAAATAATTGTTTTCCCTGTTTTGTTTCCATCATTTTCCTTGAAAATAAAAGCATGGGATGGAAAATTATTTTATTATTAAGAATATTTAATACCTGAAAATTAATTTTTTAAATTTATAATAAACATAAGTATCCATCTTAATAACTTCAAACCAAAAGAGAGTTAGTACAAACAATCCATTGATCAGTCAGAGTCAAACAAAAACAAACCCAACAATTGCATGAGTTCACTTTTGCTATTTTGATCTATAAAACAATATATCTTTTTACTTGTAGTGTCCTTTTTACCATTTAGTAACTCCCAAACAAAAGGAGCATGCCTAATCTGATTTTTTTACTCTTACACTCACACCTCTCCACACAATGAACACCTTCCTATCCATCCAGACTTCATTATAAAGGCCTTATCATCAAGAAATCAACACTAATTTTCTAACCACATGTTTCTACAATATTTCAAAAACTCAATCATATCCTCACTCATTTGCCTTCTTTTTTATTGCTACTATCTTGGTAAAGTAACTTTTTTTTTTTTACATGACAAAATGAAATATATTAACAATAATAAGCATTCATTTCCCTTCACTCATATTATTTCGCATACCTTTCATGATTTGATTGTGCTTAGTATTGCATTTGTTGTTTTTTGTTCTTTTATGAAAATTTCCTTAATGGTAACTTTTCTTTGTTCATTATCAAACTGATTTGGAGTGACCAAAATCTGTATTTTGGTTCTGGATATAGTTTGATGAGCAACAATTTTTTTTTTTTTTAAATTTTTGTAGTTTTTTTTTTTAGTTCTTTGTTTCATATATATTTTGGTTTTCATAATAGCTACTCTTGTTGTTATAGAATGAACAAACTTGGTTGAACTTGAATCTAATGAATGCACTAGGATATGGTTGTATTAAGTGTTTGTTATCTTATGATATGCAATTACCTTTCTTGTTCTAAAATTGTATTGTGAATATTAAGTTGATGAAATGAGTTTACTTCAACAAGTTGAGGAGTGTTTTTCGGTTGATGATGAAAGAGTTTGATCTACTTATACACAAGAAAATAAAGAGAGAAATTTGGAATTCGACAACAGAGTCGAATGGACTAATTAATTGCATGATGGTAGTGATGGCAACAATCATTGTTATAAAAAATGCGACTTAAGTTCTAAAATCTTGGTTTTTGCGACTTTGCGTAGCTTCAACGACTCAAATCCATAGCAAAGTCCCAAAAACAGGCAAAATCCTATCAAAATGGCACAAAATCGTGAAATCCATTCAAAATCGCAGGATTTTGATGGATTTTGTTCATTTTTTTTATAAGGGTCAATTTTTGACCCGGTTCGTAAATTGACCCGATTTGAATCCATTGCCCGGTTCTATAAATACCCAAAAGGTCAAAAATTTTCATTCTTTCACTTCCTCAATTGTTACACGGGATTATTTAGCATTGTTAGGTTATTGAACATTATTATGACTACTAAAGAATATTTGCATCTAGGCTTCGAGTCATTTATGTATATGTATTTTGTGGACTTTGAACTTTAGTCATTTATGATTATATGCAATTTATAACATATATTTAACATTATTTTTGTTTTGGTTGAATCCTCGATTTTGATTGCGATTTTACAAGTCCCGACTTTGCTATCCTATATCGATTCTACAAAAGTCCTTGAGTAAAATACTTCGATTTTGATTGCGATTTTACGAGTCCCGATTTTGCTACTCCCTTTCGACTTGAAGTAAAGTCCCGATTTTGATAACCTTGGCAGCAATTGCTTTGAATTGCACTGGTACCTAATTTATCTTTGTTTACCTGGTGTTAGTCTCTTTGTCATGTGTTGTTCATTGGTTCTTTTTTGTGTGTTATATTTTTATAGCATCAAGTTGTAATCTCTATTATCTCAAGTCAACTTTGGTTTAATTTCTTGCAAATAGAGTTTTATTTTCTGCATATTTCTTAGAGCTCGTCAAATTTCATGTGGAGGACATATAAATATCAACCTTAATGTAGTTCAAAATGGTTTTCTGCACAAAATGGAAGTGTCAATGCAGACTCTAGTCAAAGTAAGTTGAAAATGCAATATAAAATTTAGTGTCTAATTGTAGTTCATATAGTAGTACACATTATGGAATTAGATAGTTTCTATATAGAGGGTAAAGAGAAGAAAGATGCAAATGTTTAGCAAGCGTTGATAACTATTTGACTGAATTCAGATGGTCAAATGTTTGTTGCTAGGATTTTGCTACATGTAGTATATTGCTAGTAGATATTGATCAGGGAATGATATGCTTTGAATCCATGAGTAGATATAATGGCATCGCACCAAGCCACCAACTGTAACGAATTTTGTCCATAGACATGATAAGTATATGATCATCTTGAAGAAACTTTAAATTCTTTGAAAATATGTCATTTGCCACAAGTGTCGATGTATGAGAGACTTTGATTATTTTGTGTAAAGTTCATAGAAATATTAAGTTGGAGGTTGTTGTGCTGCACTTGTTGAAATGATCAAGCTTTTCAATCAGTCTAGCACAGCACTTCAGCATGGTGTTTGTATGAATCTAACATCAAATTATCACAATTTTTTATATATTGGTATTCAAATTCAAATGATTATGTTTTCACTAAATTTGAAAAGCTTTATTAATATGCCTATAGTACCAATAATGTGCCATAGTTTGTAAAAATCATAATAGTTGCTTATGGATTCAAAATATTGCACTCTCGTCAATATCTACCGGCATACTAAATGCAACAAATATTCCAATAAATATTTGATTATTAGTTTTCGGTCTCAAATTTTTAAATTGAGTAGATCAAAGAAACCTTCCACAAGCGGCATAGTCAGATTTCACCAAAAATGCAAAATGGAGAACTATCCTGTTTTAAAGAGGCAAATGTGAAAACTCGTGGATCAACTATATAACTAGTTATGATAGGGAATGTCAGAACTAGTAAAGCTAATGTGAATAGTTAGCTAAGTTAGTTGATTGTTATTCTTCATTAAATATTATTTAGGCTTAGTTATGCAAATGGTATGTCAGTGTAAATAGGAGTCATTTGAATTTTCGTCATACAAAACCATTTCATTTCAATTTTACCATGTTATTTCAAATAAGTTTTAGTTTAAGGTGGATTCTTAGGTACCTTGAAGTTTGGTCTTGGTTAGATACTTGTATATCGTAGTCAAAATTCAACCAAAACTGATATGACATTGAATGAAGAGTACATACTTAGTCAAACTTCAACAGTACCATAGTGTTCACCTTAATTTAGTCACTCCAGTTGATTTTTTTTTTGTGAAGCTACTCAAATTTAATGACATGTCACTGACTGAGATTAAGGCATGTTGACTCAATTTCATAATGTAATGGCACAATTATGTGCATCTGGAAGATAAAAAAAATCAAAGAATAATTGTATCTTGTTTGTTTTAAATTTGTATTTATCTTTGTTTGCCTTGTCTTAATCTCTTGTGTGTTTGTTTATTGGTTCTTTTTTAGCAAGACATCGATAGGGTCTTATTTTTGCTAATTTCTTGTGGAGCGGGTGAAACCGCGTGTGGAGTACATATAGATATCAATCAAAATATAGTTCAGAATAATTTGAGAGGGCATAATGGCAATGTCAATGAGAACTCTGGTCAATGCAATATAAAGTTGAGGTATCTAATGATAGTCCATATACAGGTACAATTGCTACATAAAGGATAAAGTGATGGAAGCAAGCAGTTGAATTTTTGCAAGTAGATTATGGCATTGCTCCAACTATGGTCCATTTAGTTTGTGTATTGGACATTTTCGAGAAGACTTTAAATTCATTGAAAACATGTCATTGAAATCTGGTGGTTAGACTTTGATTAATTACTGCATAGTTCGTGGGTTCTGATGTTGTTGTACTGTATTAGTTGAAACAACATCAAACTTTTCAACTAGTTTACTGCAATAACTTCATTACTCATTAATTTCAGGTATTTTGTAATGATTTGTCTATGTTCTCATGCATTGACACCAAGTTATATGACATCTTTGAATGAATTTAAAGGCTTCATAAAGATGTGCCATAGTACATGACCACTACAAGGACAAAATGCGACATAATTGGTAAAATATAGTAATCTCTACTCATGGATTCAAAATACTCCATTCCTCGATCTGCTAGCATACTACATGCAGCAAATATCCCAATAAACATTTGACTATCAGGTTTCAATCTAGCTTTTAAATTGAGTAGATCAATGGAATCGGCTACAAACTATATTATTAATTTTCACCAAAGTTGCAAAATGTGTGGAAAACTAACCTATTTAATAGATGTATGTGTGAAAGCTTGTGGATCAACAAATTGTATAGTTAGTGAATGTCTATACTAGTAACTAGTAAAGTTAATGTGATAGTTATTTCCTATTTTGTTTTCGTAATCAAGAGTTAGTTACAACTACTTCAAACTAACTGATTGTGAAGGGCAGATTATAAATAAAACTGATAGTTAAGTGTAGCTACTGTCAGTATGATAGGATGATCATTTTTGAGTGTTTTCAAGATTATAAAGAGAGATCAAGTGAGATTTAGTGGATCATTCTTGTAATTTTTTTAAAAATATTTCTTAGGCAAACAACTCGTACAAGACGTAATAGTTGTGCCCCAGAAGGGAAAAACTACAACCGTGGGATGTTGTATATATGTGGCACGCCCGGAAAGAACAGAAACAACACCACCAGCAGCAGCAGTAGTTGTCAATAAAACAACAACCTAAATTAAAGCAAAATATAATTTGCATAGTCACATAATAAAAGCATTAACTTTGAAATTGTTTTGATCAAGAAATAGAAAGTGGAAATTGATCTCAGCCATAATCACATAATTTGCAGTGGAACGTGATACACGATACGGATTCACGATACGTTGGTATTAGTATTACCTAATTAAGTATACTAAGTTATCTTAGACCATCTTCATTGAGAGGGTCTTAACTATTTAAGACCCAGTACCTATTAGGTACCCCCAATGGGGAGAATCTTTTTCAGGGTCTTATGGGTCTTATAAGACCCGGAGTCTTACTTAAAACCCTCACTTTTAAGCGGGACCCGTACTCTTTCAATATTAAAAAATTGAAATACAATGATATAAAGTTATTGATAGTTGATTAGTGAATCTCATTTAAGAACTTTATGTGAGATCTGGGTTTGAGTGATTGAGTGCTTATTAGGTACTGCTATTAAAAAATTATAAATGAGTGATGTGTATACGTGGGACCCATCTACGAATTCAAAAATGGATGTCCTCCATTGTGGATGCTCTAATATTGCAATAAAGTAGAAAAATGATAACAGTCTCCTACAACACAGTAGTGCCCATTTTCAGAAACATTTTTTTTATTCATTTTTTTTCATTTTATTTTTTGTTAGTGTTATTTTTCAAAAAAGATGTTCTCTTTCTCCAAGCTACAAAGAGGTTTTCATGCAAAATTTATTTGCTTCATCAAAGCTTTTTCGTTATCTTTTATCTCCTACTCAACTTCTTCATCTTTCTTTGATCTTCACCCACTTTTCTCGATTCACCGGTTTTCACGAATTACAGGAGAATTTGTGTGAACCAATTTATTAAAGTACCACAGACCGATATGCAATACCAAATTGCGGTTCGCAACATAAATCATGTTTCCTTTTCTTATATTTTCTCTTCAAAAATTTGATGCAGTACCCGTCACATTTAAATTCAAAACAATATGTTTGGCCGTAAGCCTAGAAAGTTCTATAATAAACAAGTAGTTAGTCCAAAGAAAGTTTTATAGATAAGGTAGAACTTTGTCACCGGTAAATCAAACAAGTAAATAAGAATCAAGTATTTTCTCAAACAATATAAGTTTCGCTTTTATCTAATTTTTTTCTCCTCAATTCCTTCCGATTCACTTTTTTCAATAGACAGACATCATTAAATTTGTTTTACATATACTCTAGATAAAATATTGTTGGTGCTATTTTTTTATAACAGATTGTTGCGGTTTTTTTTTTAACAAAGCAAAATGGAATTTATTAACCATCCTTGTAGGCAATCTTCTCAGCACAATGTGTGTTGAAAAGAAGCTTTAAAGTTCGGTACATAATACAAACAAAAAGAACACACTTAACCAACGCCCAAATAGTCGAAAGACGCTACCACCAGCCATAAAGACCTACAGAAACATTAACAATCTTTGTCTTTAGCAACCAAAGAGACATATGTTTCATCGAATCTATAAGCTGGAACAATTTTTTTTTCCTTAAAATTAAACACCTTTTTATTTCTTTCCTGTCAGATGACCCAAACACAAGTAAACCAAATCAAGTACATAAAAGAGCGCCTTGGTTTCGACCAGCTGCCAGATTAGCATAATGATCAAAATGATCTGAAATAGAATGTGGGTCAACTGAAGCGATACCAAATATTGCCAAAAACATTACAAGTCAGGAGCAAATGATTTGCCGATTCCACATCCCCACATCCAGCTACACAAAGATTCGCGTCAGCAGCAATAACATCGCGCCTTGCCAAATTGTCTTTAGTTGGAAGTCTATTTTGAATAAGCCGTCATGCAAAAACTAAAACCTTCAAAGGAACATTCTTATGCCAAACCCAGTTTGAAACTACAGAAGCTTGTTGCAGTTGCGAGCTAGTAAGGAAGAGATACACACCACATACTGAATATTGACTGCCCCTGTCTAACTATCAATTTCATGAATCTGCTAAGTCAACCTGCACCTACAGGTTAGTAAGAAAAGTGCAACACTCCCTAACCAACTCCTCCTCTCAAGCCAACAAACGACGTCTCCACCATCAATCCTCCCTACCCTCATCCCAACCCAAAACAACCACATATGCAACTGAAACCCACCTATCCTCTGCTAAATCAAAGAGCCGTCTAAACCTAACACAAAATTCTACTTCCCCCAACCACCTATCAAGCCAAAAATACGTATTCGCCTCGTTACCCACCTTACTCACCACATTCTCATTGAACCAACTCCCTCCCTGAAAACTAACATCATCACGAATCCTCACGATATCCTTCCACCAACTCGAGCCACCCCGA
>Ga0228710_1006352_pt1 | contig 17959 bp, 8 predicted proteins | sample MedpolnodulmetaG_FD_177995 | JGI IMG/M metagenome (GOLD analysis project Ga0228710, IMG submission 177995) | Root nodule microbial communities from Medicago polymorpha collected in Santa Monica, California, United States - pink nodules | ecosystem: Host-associated > Plants > Roots > Nodule...
GGATTGTTGGATAAGTCTAATGACATAATCCTAATCAAACCAAGCCATAAACCCTAATTTTATATAAATCTACTTTCTAATCTATTTCACCGTTTTTATAATGAATTAACAAATACCAAACTCATAAAGCGACAACGGAGGGTTAGTATTTGTTAATTCATCATCTCAAATATCAATTCATAAAGCGACAACTGAGCTTTGATATTGGAACAAGTGAAATTAGACAAGGGTTGCGAAACATGAGAATAGTCTAGCAAACCTTGAGATATATAAAGTTTCGTTCTTCAAGGATTCTAATAGCAATCAACCATGATAATAGGCGTGGTTGCTAGAGGAACACACTCACTGACTTCAAAAGAAGCTTTGATACGCTTAAGAGAAACTTGTCTTTAGAAAGTAGGTTGAATATAAAGTTTAGGTTTGGGGTTTGTTTGTGAAGGGTTTGTTATTATGATGAACCAATAATCTCAAGGCGCTTTTTATTATTCTTTTAAAAACCCAATCTTTACAACTGAACTTTCTTCTAATCATCTTCTAAAAGTTAATTAAATTGAACAACTTCCTATGTGGAACGATACTCTCTTTTTACTACTTCGGTAGAACCGTACACTTGCGGTTTTACTCATTAGTGATCACCTACATAAGTATGATGTCTATGAGGCTCATCATGATCACTGCGCACAAATTAGGGTTGTAGGCGTGGGCGTTTGTTTGGTTGCGGCATTATGTACTAGATCATCGACGTCTGTTTTTATAATAGGAAAAGAAAATGATTATTTTGGAAATAAAATAATTCCAATGAAATATTGAATTCATATTTATATATAAATGATGGTAATAAAATGTAACAAAAAAAATGAATCAGTTATAAGATCATACCCCTAAATCATCATATTGTGGTGTTATCTTGTTATCATATGGATCATGTTGTGATGTATCCTCACGAGATCGCCGTTCTTGCTCTTGCAAAGTTCTTTATACCAACTCAATAACTCAGTTCTCCATTGTTCTCTCCATTTCTTGTTGTGATTTTAAAAGTTCTTGTTGTACCTCTAATCTTGCATTCTTAGCCCTGAATTGCTGAACCTCACTATAAATGGGATTGTCCTGTCTACGAGATGACCGACCTGTGCTATTATAAGAGTTGCGGCTAGCATCAATAAATGTGCCAGATGAACCTATATGATATAATGCAAAGTTACTACCAGCACCAACAACACGACCCTTGTTCTTCCCACCAACAGTCTCTGTAAATTTGTGATTTATAATTCCATTAGCAGTGATAGCATCAGCTCGCTCAAAAGGGGGAAGACAATCCTGCTCCCTTTGAAAAGCTTCAAGAAATGTTTTCATGGTCTTCTACATATATATTCAAAATTAATAACATAAGTTATCCTATCTAAAACAAACCAAACATCTGAACTGCTCTAAAACAGAAGCCATAAAAATGCAACAGTGAAAATACCAACAACCCAAATAGAATTATTGAGATTTACTTTTTTCTTAAATCAACATATATTGATACAACCTAGCACAAGAAGTGCAAAAGTCTAACAGTTACAAAAACTAACCAAACCAACTCACACACTACTGAGTCAACGCAAGCCCCTAGACAAAATAGAACAGCTAAAAGAAAAGAAAAATAGTTCAATTAGATTAAACTCTCTTTTGATAATCAACACGGGGGTTTAGGAAATTCGACTATATATTGTATCATATTTTTATTCTAGTTTATAATAATGCATTTATATATGCAAAAAATTAATGTATACTAATAAAGCTTAAATTAATGAAAAAGTTTACAAATTTATATTTTAATTCAAGGTACAAAATATAATATAATAATAAATAATATTATTTATATTACTTAAATAGGCTGACCTAATACGCTTAAGAGGCTTTTTGAGAGGCTTGTGACCTAGCTTTTTAAGCTAAATAGACTTAAAAAAAAGCCTAGACCTTCTCTATTTAAGAAAAAAGCCTGGCCTATCGTAGGTTAGGCCGGCCTGGCCTATTCCCATCCCTAACCATGGGCAGGGCTTGGAAGGCAAAACAGATAACTCAAAAAATTGTTGAAGGTGATGCTGATAGGCGGTATGCTATGATTAGGAGATATGTTCACAAGGGTCTATCCTGGAAATAGTGTGAAGATCAATGTGGATAAACCAACTCCATCACTTCAACCCAGGTTTGGTTCTTTTTATTTTTGCTTTGATTGATGCAAAAAAGGGTTTGTCAATGGATGTAGACCATTTGTTGGGGTAGATGGTTGTCATCTGAAGACAAAGTATGGGGGTCAGCTTCTGATAGCTGTTGGTAGGGACCCAAATGACCAATATTTTTCATAGGGCAAGCTGGAAATGGTTCATGGAACTATTACTGGATGACATTGGGAACGACAAAAGATATATGTTCATATTAGATCAGCAGAATGTAACTAATATCCTATAGTCAATTTAAACTTTTTTAATTGCATGTTTTTTATTAATACTTTGCATAATTGATAAATTTCAGGGATTAATGAGTGTTTTTGAAGAGATGCTTGACAACATTGAGCACACAGTTTGCTTAAGACACCTTTATGCAAACTTCAAAAAGAAATTTGGCGGAGGTACTTTGATAAAGGATCTAATGATGGAAGCTGCCAAAGCCACATACTATCAAGGATGGAAGGTAAAGCTGGATGAGATTAAGAAGGTGGATCATGGTGCCTGGGAATGGTTGATGGGCCATCCAACAAAAAGCTGGTGTAGGCATGCATTTAGTTACTACACTAAGTGTGATGTACTTATGAATAATTTGTCTGAGTCATTTCATGCTACGATCTTAGTTGCTAGGGATAAGCCTTTTTTGACAACGTGTGAGTGGATTAGGAACTATTTAATGAATAGAATGTCTACTGCTAGAGTGAAGCTTGATAAATGGCAACATAACATTATGCCTATGCCTAGGAAGAGATTGGATAAGGAGGTTTGTATGAGTGGACACTGGACACCAATCTGGTCAATAGATGAGGAATGGAAGGTACACCACAGTTATAATGGCCAACAGTTTTTTGTCAAAATTGACCAAAGAACTTATGCATGTAGTTTTTGGGAGTTAGTTAGGATTCTATGCAGGCATGCAATTGCTGCTCTAGGATACAAGCAAAGGAACCCTGAACATTATGTTCATGAATGTTATTCGAGAAGGTCATATGAACTGTGTTATGGTAATGTTGTCAGTGGAATTAATGGCATGGAGATGTGGCCAGAAGTTGAACAAGAAGAAATTCTTCCACCTCACTATAAAAGAGGCCCAAGAAGGCTTAAGAAACTTGTGATCAGGGAGTTTAATGAACTTGGTGGTAGGCTTAGAAGACCTGGAGTTGCTTACAGATGCACAAAATATGACAAAATGGGTCACAATGCAAGGAGCTGTAAAAGTGGAGTTCAAAACCCAGAAGCTGCAAAAAGGAAGGTAATTGTGTAATGGATTTATTTTCTTTACAATTTTATACATAATTTCACTTTCTAATGTTATATGAGTCATTGTTGTTTCAGATAAAGCCAACAAAGAATGACAACCCTGGCACATCAGGAAGCATTTCTAAATCTGAGCTCACTAACCAAACTGATGCTGCAACTGAGCCGACAAACAATACTCAGACTAGAGCTTCAAACATTACTCAGTCAGAACCTGTCAACACAAGCACATCAACATAACCTGCTAAAATAAGGGTAAGAATTAACTGATGTGGTTTTTGTTTTACTTCCTTTCATAACCTACTATAACTAACCATAATTTTTGTTTGCAGAGGAAACTTACAAAACTTAAGGACGAAATTGAAGTTCAAGTAGTCAACATAAGTCAAACAAGTGAGCCTGAACCTGTCGACACATATCAAGCAAGTGAGCCTCAAGCATTCAACATAAGTCAATCAAGTGCCCCCCAAACTGACAATGTTGTTGTTGATATGTTTGATGAACTACCAGACTCTATATTTGCATCTTTACCTAATTTCCAAACAACCCAAATACCTAACAATGAACCTGGGATCAACACTGAGAAACATGCTGAAAAGTGTGCTCTAAAGCTGAATGGGCCTAGAATGTTTAATGGCCCTAGGATGCTGAATGGGCCTAGAATGCTTAATGGCCCTATGATGCTGAATGTCCCCAAGCCTAGTAATGGTCCAAAGATGCTTAATGTCCCAAAGGTTAAGAAGAGATCCAGTGACAGGCTAAGGAAACTTAAGACAAAGAACATCAAGGGTCTAGGTACTTCTGCTGATGAACCTTTTGAAATAGAAGATGAAACTAAACCTGTTGTCATGTCTACACAATAATCTACTATGGCAAGATGAATGAACTTAGTGCATTTTAAGTTATCTATTTTATTTGTGTAATGACTGTTAGCACTTTATGTGCAGTCTTTTGGCGTAATGTCCTTTGAAACCTCAAGCACTTTATGTGACATCTTTTGGTGTGATGTCTGTTAAACCTAGCACTTTATTTGCAATCTTTTAGTGTAATTCATGTTGAAACCTAGCACTTTATGTCTAATATTTTGGTGTCATATTTTGTTCAGACATAGCACTTTATGTGCATAATTGTGATGTAATGTTGTATTGAAACATAACACATTATGTGGATTATTGTCTAATGACTCATGCTTTTTTATTCATTTTTGTCATTAAGTTGCAAGTGAATTAGAAAGATAAACAAAACTAGATAGAAAACCAAACTTCATTAATAGATATAAACATCTCAATTGTCATTAAAATCTGAACTTAGATAGAAAAACAATACACAAGGGATAAACTTATATTAACTAAACTAGAATTACATCAACTTAAAGACAACTAAAAAAAACATCCAAGACAACACAAGTGCAATCATCATTCCTGCATTTTTCTTCCTTTCATACTGCAACTTCTTCTTTGTTTTCATATGCTTCTTTGAGGTTGTTTCCTTCCCATACTCCTTGCCTAACTCCTTTCCAAATTCAATACCAATTTCCTTTCCAATGTCCTTGCCAAATTCCCTTAGGTGTTCAGACAACAATACACACTTCTTGCACCCAACTTCAACATTTGAAGATAGAATTTCAATGTTGCTGGAGACAACAGTACATACTTCTTGCTACAGCTACCTTCAGCCTCATAGTTTTTTCTGCAATTCTTTGAAGCAAGCTTCTTACTCTAGGTGAGTCAAAGTTCATTGTCCCATATATACAAATTACAGTGGTCATCATTCTACAAAAAACCAATTCAGGTTGTTTACATTAAAAGGAATATTTTGCTAATTATACAATAACCAAATCGAAATCACTTACCTCCCAATAATTTCTGCATCTCCAAAATTTCCTCTTTGGATTTTTCACTGTGTTTGATACCCACACTTTCATGAACTCATTGCACCAACATTTGGGTGAGTATCTTCCATTAGATACCCCAACAAAAGATGCTTTGCTTACTCCCATTTCACAAACCCTAAATTCTGGACAAGCACTAACCAATTCGAATTATGGACAAGAATTCGATTTTTGGAACAAAGAGGAAGAAAAAGGAACGGACGAAGGAGAGAAGAGAAAAAAAACGAAGAAGAGAAGAATTCGATCTGGTTCAAGAGGAGAAGAGAAGAATTAGATAATTTTTTGTATTTAAGGATTTCTGATTTTGTTTTTTAAAATAGTTAATCAAAAACATTTTTTTGTAATTTTAAATTTTTCAACTTTTTTTTTTAATTATAAATGACGTGGACATTTATTTACACGCGTGGCATCGAAAAAAAATGAAAAAGAAAAAGAAAATGACACGTCACTACCACGTAGGAGATTATGCTGACTCAATGGGGTCGGGGGACAATCCTGAAGAATCTTCATTTTTCAAGGGGGGAATCTAAAAAAAAAATTACACGAGGAAAAACCAAAAGTGCACTATATTAGAGGGCGCAAAAGCACTATTAACCCTTTTTTTATTAACCGTAAGAGAAAAAAATCATTTTTTCCAGTGTTCATTCATCATAAATATTGTTAAGCTCCATTCGTATAAACTTGTAATCCATATTTATTTATTATTTAATGTTAGAAAGAAAGAAAAAAAAAACTCATTTTTTAGTCTTCATTCATCTTAATTTACAATTGTAACAGAAAAATCTTAATTTACAGTTAGAAAAATCGTTTTATTTTTAATTCTTTTGTACAAATTTTTAAGTTCTATTTGTATTTCATGGAGTGTTCATCAATGACAGGCCCGTTCCAATAAAATTGGAGGCTCGGCACTAATATTAAAAATGGTCCCTAATAAAAAAATTAATAGATTTTTTTGTTGATAGATGTGTGGGTTTGACCTAACTTGTCTATTTATTCTTTATTTTTGTCAAATAATAAGTGTTTTATTTGGACTTACATAACAAAAAAAAATAGTATCCTACATCCCAACAATTATAACTCATATCCTTACAACTAATTGAGGTCTCCGTAAATTGGAGGTCCGACTATGTAGAGCTCTTTGTGCTTGCCCAAAAACGGCCCTGATCAATGACACTACACCGGATCTTGTTTGCCACCGCGTCAGAACTCTTTTTGGCCATCATTGAAAATCTTTTAAGCTCTATTTTAACTAACCGTCATTTTTAAACATTGTTAACTAGTTTTTTTTTCTCTTTCTTTTAAACAAGTTGGATTATATCATCATAGGCAACATTGTTAATTAGTTAAACTTGAAATAGGTTTTTTAAGTGTTAGTTTGTTGTATAAATAAATTAAAAAAACAAAATTCATTTTAATTAAAAAATAAATTCATTTTTTTTATAAATATTTGATATTCATATTTATTTCATTTCAGTTTAATAATCAGTTTTAAATTTAATTAAAAAATCTAAATTCATATTTTAAAATTGATTTTTTTTTTTTAAAAATTGACTGGGACAAGGCCCTCGCAAAACTAGTTCATCAAACCGACATGATATCACATCTGTCTGAAGTGTGTCAATTTGATGAACCCTTGTGACAGGAGTTATCTCAGAAGCATCCCTCACTTTTTGATGAGGCCTATGCCAGGGGTCAGACCATCACATATTTGATAGAGGTTATATCCCTCAGAAATCATTTGCGACAAGTGTTTTTGCAAGGGATCCTGTCCCTCGCTCAACCCTCCGCAAGTTCATGTTTGCCATGGACTGTTATTTTTCCCACAAGTAACGCCCCTGACAAACTACAAATTTTCCCCATCCCTATGGATCTTCACGAAGACCCCATCATCATAAAAAAGACCCCATCAACATAAAAATAATAATTAATTTTTTAATATACTCAATCAAATTCATAGCAAAAAAATACAAAATTTAATCATAGAACAAATAAAAAAAATTAAGACATTATTAAACATTACATATAAAAGAAATTTATACACATTATGTGAAAAAACAAATAAATATGTCATATATAAACTTGAATATATACATATAATTATTTATTTTTGTAAAATACTAAGGTACAGGGTCCCAGCTGGACGGGGGATATGATCCCTATTCGTGTCCCCGATCCATCTTTGAGAGGACATTCTCCCCTCTCCACCCTGTGGGGAAAAATTTCCGACCCATAGGCCCCACACGTGAGAGTCGTTTTGGAGATCCTCACTTACAAATACAAAGTGACATCATAATAATGTACTAAATTGAGCGGTTATGATTGGCTGTTAGTGTAAAATAACTTTACATTATGGTGCATGTTTTTTTTTTGTTGGTTAGCATTGCATACTTCACCGAAATTGGCATAAGAAAATAATAGAATATGAGACTTTAAGAGAGACCTAAAGAGGAGAGATATTAAGCCAATACCATCATACTAATCAGTTATTATAATTATTACTTACATAAATTGAATCATTTCCTTGTCTCTCAAAGTGCACTAATTTGAACAAGACCTCATTTTCATATACTTTTGGTATTTTAGGAAATGTGAAAACAATGCCTTTCCTTCTCAATGTGAAAAGAACAAAAAGAACAAGGGTGATATAAATTTTAGTTTTGGAAACATCTAGGTTCTTCGAATCTTAAACGTAACAATACTATTCCTTTTCCAATTCCGTGGAACACTCCTTTATTTCTGATCAATGTTTTCAAACCATCTGTTGTTTGTGACTTTGTACAAATATTGCGTGTCTAATATGCTTTCTGAAGATTCCTTTTCTTTTCTAATTTTGTTTTAAAAATACTACTAATAACTAATAGGGCAACCAACATAAGTTTCTTTTTTGACTATTTGAAAAGCAAGGTTATGTCTAATTTCTTTGAGGAAATGGTATAAGAATTAATTGTACATACTATTAAAATATAACTATGTGAAATATTATATATCTTGTGACTCACGCGCCAAAAAGGAGGGTTTTGAAACCTTGTGTTGCATGGGAAAAAGGAGAAGCATTTGAGAATATAATCTATATTTTTCTTTTTCTTATGGTTCTCCAAGTCAAAGAAAGATTTCTTGAGCAAGCAGCCAAAGCAAGAAAAAGCCAGCACACTTCCTTTACCACATTCTGCTCCTTTTTTCCATCTTGTGCCAATCTTTCCAAATTCTTTTACTATATCATTTTCATTTTATGTTTGTCCCCTTATGAAATTGTACATAAAGAATCTGTTTATATCAGGAAAATATTATTTATTTTTAAAATTTTGTGTTAGTTTTACTTGTCAAAATAAGCAGAAAATAAATTATGGAAATGAACATGTTGCATTTTCAGAACCAATGAAAATGATAAAATAACTATTTTTACTATTCCCAAAAATGTATTATCTCTTATTAACATTTTATCTTATATTCATCACTACGACTCATTTCAAAAGTCTCTAGTATTCTTATCAACAAGTTAAAATGAACATATATTCTAAGAAATTAATATGAACAATGTTTCATAAAGCAAATGTGACCTAATATACATTGCAATATGACTTAGAATGCCACTGTAGTCAATAATTATAACTTATTATGTAATGGGGTTAACTCCCCATCATCTTTGTGTTATTGTAATGGGTTAGAGTACCCCTTGTACTCCATTTAATAATACACCTCTTGCTTATAAAAAAAAAAAAAATATTGCAATATGACCTCATTGTAAAGTCATAATATTATTCACAATGTCAAAGTCAATGGTTGAAAAAATGTTTGTTTTTAAGGAATAAATTGTAATTTATAGTCATAAGGCTAATTACAATTCAATTCTCACTAAGCTCAAAGAGTGCAATGTGAACACCGTTAAAAACATAGAATGAGTAACTTAAAATAGAGATAAAAGGGAAATGTCCATCTTTACGTTTTATATTTATTTTACAAAATTAACTTTTAAGGTGATAACTACTATTTAAAAATACATTTTTTGATCTTATCTCATCTAATATGAGACTCCGAACCCCTCAAACTTAAGACTAGACATTTAGAGTGTGACTCGATTGATATGATAACAGTTATACGATAGCTAGTAACCCAGGAAATACTTGATAGCCTTTGATGCTATTTGAAGTTTTATATAGGGTCTAACACGTCCTTACAAAGTCGACTTGTAAGGAGAGGATGACCTCTAGTTATAAAGTAGAGTTCATCTTTTATCTCATCTAATGTGTGACTCTTAGCACACACCCCTCACACAGAAGATTGGAACATTTTGAACGTAACATGATAGTGGAGACTTGATTACAGGTCACACAATGGATTATGCATAGGCTTTGAATCTTGAAATTTGGGTTGAAATCTTGAGGCGTGATTCTCTCAAGGTCTTCGGTTTAATTTCTCCTAGTGTCAATTTTGGTGGGCAAATCCATATAGAGTTTTGCTCTAGCTTTAAATGGGTCCCCCACAAGTGGATTGTGTGGTTTGACCCTTCGAATTAGTCGGTACTTGAGCCGAATAGCAAGTTAAAAAAAAAGAATTTGGGTCGTCTTCTAATTATAAAAACATATTCATGCCACATGTCATACAATGTAACTCGTAAATAGTTAATTAAGTTTAGTAAGAAATAATTATACACACATTTTATATCTTTTTTATAATGTACTTTTTTAGCAGTGATGGGAGAATAATTCACTAATTCAATAATGCTAGGTATATATCATATTACTATTTCAAAACTATTCGTTTCATCATAAATTAGGGTTATTGTTTTCACTAAACAGTCATTAGGGTTAGCCATAGTTAATATATAACATGGTTATTTTGGTAAATTCAGCCATGAATGGCCAACACCTTTCATATTAAAACTTCATATTAGGTTAATATTGGTTATTGGACAATTGTGCATCGAATTTCAATACCTCCAATCAAATCACTTTTGTTGAAGCTTCTCTTCTTTTTCCCCTCTCTCTTTCTCTCTCTAACCAAATTTGATTTCCCTATCTACCATTTTTTTTCTTTTCCACCTCCCTTCTTAGCCTTGGTGCAGCTGGTTGATGGATATTGAACCCTTGTGGGCTATTGGGGGGTGGATTTTTCTTTCAATTTGCATGGCTGAACCTAATACCTCACAACCTATCTCAAAACCACTCAATTTCTTTCACTTCCTCACACTTTTTTTCATCCTTCTCCTCATCATCAATTTATCTCACCAACCAACAACAACCACAAACCCTACAAACCCTTCTTCTATGACTTCTACCAAATCAACTGAATCTAAATCAACCTCGTCGTCAACGACAAACATGCACCCACACAAAACACAAAAGGATGGAGCTGGAAAAGAATTTGGAGTTGATGCTCATGAAGTTCCAAGTGGTCCAAACCCTATTTCAAATCGGTAAGTATAAGAAATTATGAGGTATATACCTCATGAAACCCTATATAGCTAATATTGAAGATGAAAAGGAGATGGAGCTTCATATTTGTGTACTTAAATTGTCATCTTCATACTTCTTATTTTAGTTCTTCAACAATTAATATTGCTATTTTCCTCGGTGAGAGGTTTGTTACTCTTGTTCATCATTGTCATCATCGTATTAATTTTCTTTTCCTTTCTTTTTTTGGGCTGGAAATGTATAGCAAGAGACACTATTTTTCTATATGTTTGTATGTACGGATCTCTATTTCTTTCTTAATCATATCATAGATGGATGGTGAAATGGTACTTTTGTGTTAATTAGTGGAGTAATCATATTATTTTTTTCTTTTTATAATCTGGTGGAACAAATTTAAATCCATCAATTTATGTGCTTTATCTTTTGTTTATGTTCATTTCTTTGGCTCTATACCATACTTGTATACAATGCAAAAAGAGGGTTCGAATTCATGTGATTGAGTTGTTTGAGATATATGTATATAATATATCTATACTTTATCTTTCGGTTTATCTTTAGATCTTGCTTCCCTTTTTCTTTTTCCTTGATATCTGGATCTTAATCAATAAAAATTTAATTTATAACAAAAAAAATGATATATTATTTATTTGGGGTGCAAGATTTGATTAAGAGTTGTTTTTCACTTTGATTTGATTTCCATTTCTATATTGAGCCATTTGGCTGTATTGCTGTTCAATAGTGATTTATGATGATATGAAATAAAATGTTTTGTTTCTTGTGGAAAATGTTTTAATTTACCAGAAACCAAATAATAATTATGTGTAGGGTTTAAATTATATTATATTTTGTTAAAAGAATGTGCCAATATAAAGAACAAAAAAGAAGTAGCAGTGGTGGTAATGTGTGTAGGGTTTAATTTGCATGGACTTAAACACTGAATTCAATTGGATTTGAGAACATGAAGAAGTGAGGAAGAAACTGAAAGGAAAAATGTTCAGAGATAAGAACGGAATCTGATGCAGAAAAACAAGGAGGTAGAAGTGGTGTCAGATCCGTGACACAAAAATAGTGAGAGGACTTGGTACCTTTTGTTTTTGCCTTAGCAAAATTATTTCATCTGACTTTGGACTTTTTCTTTTGTCTTCTCAAACACATTTCTCAATAAAGCTGATACCAACCATTTAGGTATTGAGTGAGCCCATGATTTGATAATTATAACTCTATCATTTTTCTTATTGATCAATCACTATCTTTGTTTTCCAATCATATACTTCATCATTAATTGGACGTACCCTCTCTCTTACACATTTTTTTCTTTAAACAACTCATTCTATATAGTTTTATGAAATTGTAATGTAAGCATGCAGGAAACAATTTGAGTTATTAATCATTCCATATGTCTTTTCTATAGATTGATATTTTTTAATTTAAAAGACTAAATTGTAATTTTGCAAATTTGAGGAACTAAATTGATTGATCTTTACAATTTGCAAAACTAATAATAATTATTTACTCTAAACAATTTCATGTCGATCTTTACTTTCTTTTTCAACCGAATTTTGAATTACCACCATCTAGTTCTCGCATAACCAAAGAGTTAAAGGATAAAAAAAAGGAAATTACGATTTGACCACAATTGTCCCTTGCATTATGCAATTATATAACTCATATATATATGCTCCATTTAGATAAGTTGCTTAATATGTTGCTTATAACATAGTGTTTATCATGATAGTCACTTATATATAAGTTATTTTTTATAACAATTGAATTTTTTTTGTATAAATAATAAGTTATTTTATGAAAATAAACCGCGAACAAATTATCTGTTAACTCATTAACTATTTTCGTTAGTTCTCTCATACAATCTCACGAATGTTTATGCTACTAAATACGTTCAAATAAACCGATTCAAAAAGTCCATACTGTGTTATCGTCCTTGCAAGTCAAGGAATAGTATGAAAATAATATAGCAAATATAAAATAACACGAGATTAGTGGGTTTCTTTTCTTATATAAATAATAATTCAAAAAAGAAAGGATGGTTTGCATTCAAATGAATTTTCCTTTTTGTAAAGGTGAATCTTTTGACTTAATTCTGTCGTTTTCTAATACATAATCCCTACCGTGGGGTTTAGTAAATTTTCTGTAGCGTAATTATGGCAAAAGCTAGATAAGCAAAATCTTAAGATGTTTTTAATGGACAATCAGTGATTTGACAAGCAAACTGCTCCAAACCCTGGGACCCACATGGAAGCTAATTGCATTATTATGTTTTGCTTAATTAGAAGTCTTACAAAGATGAAATATCTTGAAGAAATTTTCATTGTCTTCAACATTTATGAAAAAGCACTATTGCTAAACAATCTCTGAAAGCATTAAATGGAACATGCATCCGTCAATTTTTGGGGCTGTCCTTCCATCATAGTCATAGTAGTAATAAAAAGAAACAATTATAGGACAATACTATGTGATTTCATTTCACCACTCATGCGTCAGAGACATTGATTTTGAAAAATGAAGGTAAAAAAAGGTTCAATTTTTATTTATCCATTAATTTCCCCTTTTCAATAACAAGGATTTGAACATTCTGTGCCTTAGATTTTTGTTGATATATATAGTGTGTGTGACTCATAAGCTTAGAGAGAATTCATACATCAAAGAGTAGGGAAAAACTACTTGCTATATTATAAGGGAAAAGTTAAAGAGTGTCCTTAGAGCATTGGATAAGGGAACAAAAATAGAAATTTTGTGTTGGAAAGTGATAAAAAGTAGTCAAGTCAACTTGTAAAAAGTTTACAAATTGTTGGTTAATTTAACTAGGGCCATAAGAACACTTGTTAACAAGACCCATATTATAAATAGAATTTTCAAAAAAATAAAGGGTTAATATATATTTACCTCCTCTAATATATTTAAAAAAAAAATGACTTTCATTTTGGTGGTAGCCGGGGTTTGAAACCCAAACCTTACATATATTATGCATTATCCCTAACAACTGAGATAAGCACATAAGGACATACTACCGAGACTTTCTTCTTTTTTTAGGAAATACTACTAAGACTTTCATACAATTATATTAATACAAAATAATATAAATGGGAATGTAATTAATTATAACAACGGAATAATGGAGGAATTGTCAATAGTTTGTTGCTCTATGTCAATATTAGTGGCTTGATGCACATGGAGATGTTACTTCAAGAGGCTAGATAAAACATTGTGAGATATGTCTGTGTCGAGGACTTTAAATTACCTATACTTACATATGTTAATTGTGACACTATGAAAGGAGAAAACCCAAACAACCAAACAAAAAAGATATATTTGACGCAACTACCCAACCATACAATCTAATTGATTAACATATATCATTCATATACAAGACAATTACCCAAGTTGGCCTTACGCACATGAGTAGACCCACTCACATTTACAGGTGCATACCTACACACCTTGAATTTTAAGATTTATACCCATATTCTTTTTATTTTTTGAGTTTGCAAAATTATTATATTAACTTTCATTCAAACGAGTATTCCATGTCCATCTATCCGCTTTTCTTACTGCGCTAACCTGTATCAATTATAAGTGATATGTTTTTTTTATGAAAATTATATGCAAGTATGTTTGTGACTTTTTTTAAAGGAAATGTTTGTGACTTTTAAATAGGAGAGTTTGCTCACCTTCTTTGTAATACCTATTTTATAGCAAAAGGTTGAAATATCGCAGAGTTCGTGAGTTTGCTCACCTTCTTTGTAATACCTATTTTCTTCTTAGTCATGGTATTGGTAGCAACACAATTGCAAAGAAAATAACAATAAATTAGTTTGTGTGTGTGTTATTTTCTGTCTCCTATATTTTATATGGTTATATCTCCTATCCCATTAAGTTTTTGTTTGGACAATATAAATATCATCTTAGATGGTAGTTTTGAAATGTAAACGTAGTTGAAATGTCATTGATACCTATCACATTATACCAAGAATATGATTTCTCACAAATAAGATTTCTGAAAAATGGGGTTCTGCAAGTAATTATTTCATATATACTTACCTACATATATACTTCCATCAAGTATATATGTACTTCCATCAAGTAATTATTTCATTCATACAATCAATTTACAAAAACAATTTAAAGTTTCCAAACCCTTTCTTTCTACAACTTCTTCGGATTAAAGACTTTTTCTAAGAAATCTGGTAAGATTTGAGGTCTAAATTGTTAAGGTGATGTAGGATAATTGTAAGTTTGGTTTCTCTCATGGGTGGATACACCCCCCATCTAACCTGGGCACTAGCCCGGTCTCAGCACTTACTTTCTTTGTAGCAAGCCCAACCCAATAGCCCATTAATCACTTTAAAAAAAGACTATTACTTTTTTCATCCTATGACATTCTCATGCACCTTGTAAAATTTTCAAAAATACCCTCGAGTTTTCGGATTATAAAATCCTAAGTGAGTCGGATTTTATAATCTTAAATATGGTTATGTATAATCAACAATCAGAATTTCTCCCATTTCAGCAGTTTTGAATTTTGCTTTTAAAAAAACCAAAAACAAAGTAAAAAATGATAAAAACATGTTAAATAAAATCATAAAAATATAAAAATATCACCAAAGCGGGAGATATTCAAGTCACTTGATGATGTTGATATTATTCGAACATTCAGCGCAAAGAGGTCTCGAAAAGGGCATTTACCTCCTAATTTTATTTAGCACGCTATTGACAGGTTAAATTTTATCTCTCTTATTTCAAATTGTACTTTTGTTGAAAAATGACGAACCTCTTTTATTTTGATTTATGACTATTTAAATATATTATGTCACATGTGAATTTGCGATAATTTTTTTGCCCAGGCTTTATAAAATTCTGGGCTCCGCCACTGGTTTCCTCAAGGATCTTGGTGGAGCATCAAGAATCTGTTGGAATAAAATGTGTTTAACATTACCCTTTGAGTTTTGATGATAGCAAGGTATTAAAAATTGTCAATTGGATATGCTAATATTTGTTCAAGTGTGCAGGACCAAAGACAAAAATGTAGTGTCTATTTTTAAAGCATAGGTTCTGAAAGAACAAATGAGAGCAATGGAATTAACATGTAGAAAGCTTGAAGCATCTGAAGACACAATGCTCCTGAAGAGATGACGTCATCAGAAGCAACATCACCAGAAATTGTTTTCATCAGGAGCTGAAGATCATCAAAAGCTGAGAGAATTAAAGCTTCAAAAGGCTGTTCAAACGATTTAATCTCGTCTAGCATTGCAGAAGACTGAAAGGACAAAGCAACGGCTAATTCAAATGGATTTGAAGGCATTGGATGCTTTTACGTTGGAGAGAGTTAACAAAGGACAATTGCACGAAGTGTACAACCACTATCTCCACTACTTTGTTTTGTATCAACAACAAGACAAGAAAAACAGCTATGCCTGCACCAGTGTTCCTCGAGACTTGGAATGGATTTGAAATTGATCCTCCATAGGACAATAACCAAATCAGGCAAAAGATCATTGGTGATTTGGTCAAGCTTCAAATGACTCTTTTTGATGTGCTGGCAATTTCCAACATATCTTTCACACCTCTATATAAAGGAGTGAAGACCTGCTGTTTGGACATGCAGACACACACATATACAAGACTCAACAACAATTTTAAAGTGTCAAACCTCTGCTGAAATTGTTCTGCTCAAAAGTTCACCTAGAATTTCTCAACAACTTTCATATCTTAGAAGTTCTAGAGTCTTAAAGAGTTTGTATCTGATTTGTATTGTGAACACCACTGATTGTATATCAAGTGTTCAACTTCAAACATATTTCTTTGTAATTCTGTTTGAATAGAAGTCTCTTGCTTGTGTGCTTGAGCAATAGAAGTCTCTTGGAGTTGTGCTTAAGCATTGGAAGTCTCTTGACTGTGTTCAGAAGCATAGGAAATCTCTTGCAGTTGTGCTTGAGTAATTTGAATTCTCTTGCTAGTTGTAGCAGTGAGCAATTGTAATCAGATATTACATTTCTAGTGAACTCTCCTTGGAAGTGCAAGGGGACAAGACTTCTTCCGGTTTGTGGAAGGAACTTGTATAATTGCTTTGTGTCTTTCTTCTCTCTCTCTCTCTCTCTCTCTCTCTTTGTTTTATCCGCTGCATTTAGATTCTAATTATCACTTCAGAAGCTGAACTCTATCTCCTTCTGATCAGTGACTTCAGTAGGAGAAAATGAAGAAAAATTAAACACAATTCAACCCCCCTTCTTGTGTTTTTCTCACCTTCAATTGGTATCTAGAGCCTTAGTCTGTTGTCTTAACACTTAACAGTGTAATAGAAAAAGATCTGAGTAAAACATGTCTGGTGAAGACTCCACTTCTGGTTCTGGTTCTGTTGTACCATATGATTATGGTGACAAGAAAGCTGAATCTGGTAAAGTTCCAAAGTTTAATGGAGATCCTAAAGAATTTTCTTGGTGGAAAACCATTTTCTACAGTTATGTCATGGGTTTAGATGAAGAACTATGGGACATTCTGGAAGATGGAGTTGGTGACTTAGTCCTTGATGAAAAAGGAGCTGCTATTGATAGAAAGAAACACACTCCTGAACAGAAGAAACTTTACAAGAAATATCACAAGATCAGAGGATCACTTGTCACTTCTATACCAAAAGAAGAATACATGAAGATGAGTGACAAATCTAACGCAAAAGCAATGTTTGCTTCTCTCTGTGCAAACTATGAAGGTAGCAAGAAAGTCAGAGAAGCAAAAGCTCTTATGCTTGTTCATCAGTATAAGTTGTTCAAAATGAAAGATGATGAAAATATTGAGCAAATGTACTCAAGATTTCAGAATCTAGTTTCTGGACTTCAAATACTAAAGAAAAGTTATGTAGCTTCTGATCATGTAAGCAAGATACTGAGAAGCTTACCTGCAAGATGGAGACCTAAAGTTACCGTTATTGAAAAAGCTAAAGATTTAAACACTTCAGGTGTTGAAGATCTTGTTAGCTCTCTCAAAGTTCATGAGATAGGTCTGAATGAGCATGAACCTGCTAAGAAGGTTAAATCTATTGCTCTGCCATCTAAAAGGAAGTCATCAAAAGCTTTTAAAGTTATTGAATCTGAAGATGAATCACCTGATGGAGATTCTGATGAAGATCCTACTGAGAAGATGGCTATGCTTTCCAACAAGCTTGAGTATCTGGCAAAGAAGAA
>Ga0228710_1006354_pt1 | contig 17955 bp, 15 predicted proteins | sample MedpolnodulmetaG_FD_177995 | JGI IMG/M metagenome (GOLD analysis project Ga0228710, IMG submission 177995) | Root nodule microbial communities from Medicago polymorpha collected in Santa Monica, California, United States - pink nodules | ecosystem: Host-associated > Plants > Roots > Nodule...
AAAAAGTTAACTCACTAAAAAATGCGTAACTCGCGTTGAAAATACATCTACGTGAGTTAACTCACATTCAGCTTTTTATGGGAATGAGCAATTTTAAATGGGAGAAGAGCAATTCTTTTGATGTTTTATATATATATATATATATATATTAGTAAGATTAGGACCTAAATTGTAGGTTCGTCCTAGGCCTCTAAAATTTCATAAACGACCCTCTATATAGCTGAACTCGGTGATGGCATATATAGCTGAACTCAACACAAAAGACGTGATGACACCAAAGCTAAGATACCATTTGGACTTTTGCATGGCTTGTATTTAAATTAAATCGTACAGTTTTTTAAATTATAATAAATTGTAAAGGGTAAAAATAGATTTTAGATAAAACAATAAGGGTAAAAGTGGAAAAAAAGATAATTTATAAATTATAAGCTCAAAAGCTGCTTGAAATAGAGTCTGGAAAATAAACTATAAGCTCGTAAAATAAGCTACAAGTTGGTGGAGAAAAGACCGTTACCAAACGAGGTTTTTTTGTCAGACGAACTTAGAAGCTATCCGCTATAAGTTAGCTTATTAGCCTTGCCAAACAGAGCCTTTAATAACTAGATGTCCTATATATACTTAGGAGTGAGGGGAAAACAACATATGCAGTTGTAGATTGATTTCCTTTCGTTAACGTTACAACCAACCAAATACCAACATCTTTCATTAAAAAAAAGTGTAAGGACAGACAAACCAAAACAATTGGACATAACTAGTTTTAAGTCCAACCAAAAACAAGTTATATAGGAAAATTTAAATTCAATTATTAGATGGAACGATGAGACAATTCTTATTTTTTTCCGATCAAACTTCAAATTACCAAGACCTTTAATTTACCGGAATTTTTACAAAAAAAATAACTACATACAGAAAAATCTATGTTGTGCAATAAATATGGTTGCTGCGGAGCATCCGTAGTGGTGGGCTCGCTTGACATTGTTGTATGTGCGCAACACATTAACATGAGCAGTGAATATGTGCAACAACGTAGGGTAGTACCGACAATGATTTCTCATTGCCGTTCTAAAATGAAATAATTGTTATTTTTTTTTTTACAAAAACAATTTCGTTGTTTTATTCATTATTTATGATAGTGTAGTGAAAATTTTACCCTATACCCATACATTTAAACCTTCACCCTTACAAATTACTTATATTTTCAATTATGCCCTTTTCATAACATTTATTTTTTTCACCCTCATTTTTAACATTTCCTAATTAGCCTTGGGTTTGCCCCTGCATCCTTACATGCTATAATGTAATTCTCAGAAACCTTCAACTTACGTTCACGTTCCAAAAATCCTTCAAATTATGGATTGATTTTTCAATAAAAAAAAGGAAAAAAGAAGAAGGAAACACATCGTTCATTCCCATTTTCTACAAACATAACATACTGCTTCGTTTCAACCGCTTGTTGTCGTCCCTCTTCCTGTGGTGCCTCCTTGCAAATTTAAAGTTAATTAAATTGAATCTCTTACAAACCAATTTTGACCCTTATTTTATTAAATTAAATCTAATACAATTCCAGCCTTTTTTTTTAATTGAATTGCATATTCATTTTAACCACAATCCATAAGATAAAAAACGTTTTTGGTTTGCTTGATTTCCACAAAAACCATAAGCTTCCAGAAAACACATCATGCTAATAAATCTAAATCGACAATAGATCCATTTAATTTTGATGATTTCCGGCAAAGAAATCACACTGGAAAACGCATAAGTTGGCTTCCTGTTTTGTTTCTCAAGACTTACACTTGATTTTTTTGAGAGAAATAGAAAAAAAATTATTTTTAAGTTTATATACGAGGGTAAAATAGGTAGTTCATGTGAAATGTAGGGGGTGAAGGTATAATAAATGTAGGGGTGAAGAGAGCTCAATTGCAAGATCTTCGCAAAGAATTTGAGATTCTTAGCAAGAAGATGGGTGGATATGTAGATGAGTACTTTGCATTGATGCTAGAAATCGCCAACAAGATGAATGTGCATGGAGAAAAACTCACTCTAGTGACTTGTTGAAAATATTCTAAGACCTTTAACATCAAGATTTGATTATGTTAGTTTCTCGTTCGAAGAAACTAATGATGCAATAACGTAACTATTTTAGTTAATGATTTTCAATGTAGCTTACTTGTTCATGAGCAACATATGAAGGGTCACATAGAAGAAGAACAAATCCTGAAGATTTTCCATGGGGGAAGAGGATTTGGTTGTGGAAGAGGTTATGGGAGAGGCCGTAAAATAGGATGAATGAATGAAGATAATGTAGAATGGTATAGGAGTCCTAAACTGGGACAATTTCAGTCTGAATGTCTAACCTGGGAGGACAATTCAAAGTATACAGATTTTGATGAAGAAAAATTCTTCTTATGGATCAAGCAAGCAATGAAACATTTGTAGAAGACGAAATATGGTTCTTGGATTATGGTTGCGATCAATTTTGTCAAGATCGTGATCTAGATCCCAAATCTTTCGAGTCAACATGCCTCCGCCGATTCGGAGCGGGTCCAAGATCAGAGAAGACGGTGGAGTGGCCGTGGAAGAGCGTTGAATCAAGGAATCGGCACTTTTTTTTGTGTCAGGGAAGGTTGTTATCCCAGGTTTGTCGTGTTTGACCTGACCCGACTTTGCCCCGACCCGGTTCAAACCCTTCCTTTTCCATACAGATTCGACCCATTCTAGCCAAAATTCGACCCGTTTTCCATTCAAAAAGGACAAATTATATCAATAATTACATTTTTGGGACTTGTTGGTATTTAATTGAATCATTAGGTTAGGAAATTTTCTCATCTTCTCTAAAATTGGAAATTTCCCTTTTTTATCTTTCATTTATTCTACAAATTCCTATCATATCCTATCCATTTCTCATATCTTTCCAACTAGGCAATTTGTGTTACTTATTTAAAACAGAAAATAAAGATAAATAAAATAATTAAATAAAGTAAATGGGGGAGTTTGTGCAATTTCATGTGTCTGCTCAGAGCGAGAGTTTAGTGGTAACTTGTTTTTGATTGCAAAATGTTGGCAGTGGTTAGGACTCTTTAAATCCCCTCTATCTATTTGTTGGAATTAAATACAATCAATTTATTCATGGATTGGTTAAATGCTGTCTATCCTAGTTGATGAGTTTGTGGGGTTTAATCCCCTCCAGCTGTTGAGTTGCACTTGAGTCACACGTGGGTTAAAATGCTATATGGTTTAGGGTCGTTAATCCTAGAGTGGATCTGTACACATTCACTAGCTTATAGTTTGGGGTCTTATCTCTCATAGGTAATTGGAGCATAGACTTAAATTCGAATTGCTAAATTTATCCTAGAGATTCTCTTTTCTATGAATCTTAGAAGTTCATCAACTCGCCCTCTCTTGATAGTTATAATAACCGGGTCAACACATGTTTCCTTTTCCATTTACTAAGGATGTAAAGGGTAAATCCTAGGTAAATGTCACATTTTCATTGTTAGAATCCTCTCACATTTTCATTTGCCTGTTAGAATCCTCTCTTGATATGTATATATATTAGGTTTTGCCTAATCCTAGGTTCATTCACTGTTTTCTTAGGTATTGCAATTTCACTAATTCAGGTGGATTATCTGCCGTTATCTTAAGTACTTCCTAATTCGAGTAAGTATTCATCATTATCTTAGGTATGTCACATCCCTAATTCGAGTGATTAGTTACCGTTGTCTAATGTATGCCCTAATTCGTGTGAAAGCATTAAAGATTTATCATAAAAAATTAAACAGGACTCATAAAATAACTGAATAAAAAGACTTAAATTAAATAGATCCAAAAAATAAAATGGAGATTTTTCTTTGAACCGTACCAAATAGGGTATAGTTACTGATGGTAACTAAATACATATTACAAAAGAAATAAAACATACCCTAAAGACTAAGGATGGGGAGAGACTCCTTCCTTGAAGCTCCAAGTGGTTTCCTTCCTCTTGAACATCTTCATTTTGAATGAGAATTTGTGAATGAGAGGAGTTGAATTTATAGGCTTGTTTTCAAGTGGGTTTGAGCTGAAAAACAGATCTTTTACCGCAAAAAATTGCGCATGAATCACACCCTGGGAGCACATGAGTGTATTTTTTCGCACCATGGGGCGTCTGGATCACACCCGCTGGCACATAACTGTGAATATATGTCTTGATAGAAATATTTTGGTTTTGATGATTGACAAAAGATGTCCTAGAATAATAACGATGCAAAAAGCTGAAAAGAAGATTCAAACTATCGAGTCTTGGGCTTTAGGTTTTATTATTTGTATTAGAACTTTTCTATAAATGATTAAAAAACCCTCATGAAAATAAATCACACACTCACAATAATTTTCATATATAGTGATTTTACATGAAAATATTTTTGCATGAAAAATCATAATTTATTATGGAAATTGCATCATAGATTTTTGACATTAAAAATGCGTTTTACATGCCATTGACTTAATATACATACACACCACACCAGCGCATAACTGGTTTGCTCTTTCATGGCAATATCATATATATGACAATTTTTTAATAGCTATTTTTTAATAGCTATTTGCTAAGGAAGATGGAAAGGCATGTACTCTCAACAATCTCGACTTTCGTTTTTTACCGATTTCCCAAAGTCAAACAATCACATCAAATAAAAATTTAAATCGTAATTAAAACATTGAAAACTTAAATCCTCAAATGGAACAATAGCTCAATACTAACATGCCAAAAGCCTAATATTTTCACATTAGCTATTTTGTTTTGGGTTAGCTTTTGTTCCCTTGCAATCATAGAGTTTTCCAAACTTAAGTTTTTTATTTTTCATCACATACATTTTGGACAAAACATAGGTATATTTTCTTGTGTTTTTTATATTATTCTTAACTAAAAAAATACATTGTGCCTACAACAAACTTTAAGAAAAATATGAATTTGAAAAAATCATAAGTAGTTTAGTTAAAAATCATACGAAAAGTACGTTAAGAAATGCATTGTGTTTTTCTTATCTTAACGTTACTATAACGTCTCCCTCTAAGGTGAAATAATTTTGTTGTTTTATTCATGAGAGATCCTCTCCAATTATTTTGTTGTTTTTTCAAGTACTTTACTTTTTCTGTCTTATCTTTTTATTTTTTTGAAAGATTTTCTGTTTTATCATTTTGTTGACTTTCTATTTCTCATCACACATGTCTCTTTCATCTTTCATATGATAAGCTTCCTTTCAATCTTTCATAGCTAAGAAATTTTATTCAAACCACACTTCCTTTATCTCATATGGCTTTGAACAACAATATCAAAATTCATGAACACTTAAAAGTTGTTCCTCCATCATCAACCCAAACTACAACAATTCCTTTCACTTTCTTTGACATATTTTGGCTAAAGTTTCATCCTATAGAACGAATTTTCTCCTACTCCCTCCCAAATACACAATCACACCCTTCTTTCTTCTTTCAAAAACTAGTTCCAATTCTCAAATCTTCACTCTCTTTAACCCTCCAACACTTTCTCCCTTTAGCTGGTAAAATTATCTGGCCTTCAGAATCTCAACAACCAATAATCCAATACACCCCAAATGATGGTGTTTCCTTGCTTATTGCCGAGTCTAATGTAGACTTTGATCATGTCATTGAAAATTCACCCCATGAAGCTTCTTTGTCTCGTTCTTTTATTCCACATTTGGAGTCAACAAATTCATCTGCTTCAATTATTTCAATTCAGATAACCCTTTTTGCAAAAAGTGGTTTTTCTATTGGAATAAGCACACACCATGCTGTTCTTGATGGAAAATCTTCAACCATGTTCATGAAAGCTTGGGCTTATCTATGCAACAAAATAATTGAAACCAAAGAAGAATCACCAACTTTGTTACCTGAGTTAGAACCTTTATTCGATAGGGATGTCATCAAAGACCCAAATGAGCTTGGTGTTACATTCACAAACAGCTGGACCGAGATCATATCCAAGATGTTCCCAAACGAAAAAGGAAATGAACGTAGCTTAAATATTTTACACTTTGAACCAAAACTTGAAGACTCTGTTCGTGCCACATTCAATCTCACGCGTGAAGATTTGAACGAGATAAAGCAAATGGTGTTATCAAAATGGGAATTTTATGATACAAATGAATCATATTCAAAGCCACAAACTTTATCATCTTTTGTTCTCACTTGTGCTTATTCACTCGTTTGTTATGCAAAAGCGATTCACCGAGCTGATATGGAGAAAGAAAAGTTTTCTTTTGCTTTCACCATAGATTGCAGAGCAAGGTTAGAACCACCAATACCAAGTAACTTTTTTGGAAACTGTGTTTGGGGGCACTTCATCGATTCACAACCGTTGGATTTCATTAAAGAAGATGGTGTTTTCTTAGTTGCTAAGTGTATTTACGAGAAAATAAAGATGATAAATGAGAACGGTGTCCTTGAAGGGGCTATTAGTGATGGGTTTGATAAGTACAATTCTTTGATAAATGAAGGATTTGGAGTGTTTGGAGTGTCGGGGTCTAATAGATTTGGTGTTTATGAGACTGATTTTGGTTGGGGAAGGCCAAAAAAGGTGGAGATAGTGTCGGTGGATAGAGGTTTAACCATTGGTTTCGCAGAGAGCAAAGATGGGAATGGTGGGGTTGAAGTTGGTCTTGTTCTTAATAAGCATGTAATGGATCTCTTTAGCAAATTGTTTCTTGAAGGACTGTGCTTTAATTGATTGTGGGAAGCAAGTGCATGTGTTAGATAATAAGATGTCGGGCTCATGTTGTTGGATCTTTTTAGGGTTTAAGTTAATTGAGTCCTTTTTGATTTTAATAAGTTATGCGTTTGGTGTTATTTAAATCTTAGGTGCCTCCTTTGTTATTTTCATTTTCTCTGATTCTCTATTTTGTTAACATGACATCATGATCATGATTCACACTTCGTAAAACTATTCGTCGCTTCAGAGTCCCAAAATTTTTCGAATATATTTGCTTTGTTTTTGAATTGACTCTATCATTTTTTTTTTGAAAGGGAATTGAGTCTATCATTGTGTTGTGGTGTTTCCACTATTGGAGAAAACAAATGTATAGTAAGGGAAAAGGTTCTGGTTGAAGGTTGTTACTTAGAACCATTGGAATTGAATCCATTGGAAATTTAACTAATTGATGCCATCGTTGAAAATTTGTTGCTTTATTCGCCATATTCGAAAATCTAACATAGTCCAACAATTAAAATAATTGCTACAAAAACAAAGATCTATTTTGTGATGAAATATGTTCATGGGGTTGAAACTTCTAATCAAAGATTACATGCGAATATATAGTATAATTAGAAGGACTCTAGTAAGAATATTTTAACCTGTACCTTTACATTTGTAGTTTTACCCATATAAATCAGTCGTAATGTAATACCAAACTGTATGTATATTACAATAATTAATTAAAATATGGTGCCCACACATAACATGGTTATTTCAAAAACAAACCTAGCTTACAATATGGGACTCATAATGTGAGCTCAATTCTAATATGGTATTTTCTTTGTTTAATTTACTAATGTGATGTAGATACCTGTTATTTATTGGCGGTTGAAGAATTTTTGAGAAAAAGTTGACTCGCATTATTTTCGCATAGAATTAACTAGACTTCTCTCACGATTGACTTCTCTCTCTAACTTTTTCTTCGCTGCCATCTCTCTAGAAGCCAACAGTTCACACTCTTCGCCGCCTTCTAACCCTCAAAATCCAAACTCCTCTCTTCCAAGTTGTAGATTCCGGTTGCGGTGGTGCGACAGGAACGTTGGTTCTTCGCACCTCCTTTCTCCAGATCGTCGTCGAGTTGTGGGCTTTGGATGGTTCGTCGTCGAGTTGTCAGATCTCGTCGTCGCACGTTTCTCCTCAACCTGGGTTCGTCGGTCTTATGCTCGCGCGGAGTTTGGGGTTTGTCTGGGTTTGCACCACCTCCTGTTTCGGTGGCTGAACTCTATCATTTTGTGGCCCAAATCCGCCGTTATTTTGGATGACTCCTTGGTTGTGGTTCTTTCGTCGTTGCTGCTCCTTTGGGTTGCTTTATCGAAGTTGTTATTTTCCTCGGAGGTTTTTCAGCTCTGCTTTGTTCTTAGACCGGTTGGCTTTGTGGCGGTTTAGTTTTGTTTCCGTATTGTTTTTTTTTACTTATTGTTTGTTTTTTTGCTTTTCTTTTCTGTTTTTGTTCGGGGCTTGGGTGGTTGCAATCGCGACCTTTTACGATGGTTTGGTTCTGTAAACCTGAAAGGGCATGGTTCTATTAATCCAAAATGGTCTGTGGTTATTTACTCGTTGACTCATCCCTCAATTTGGGTTAATGCGTTGAAACTAGTTTAGTTGGTTTTCCTGTGCTTGATTCTCTGATGTTTTAGGTTTGTTGAGATTTGCAGGTCTTAATGTGTCAGGTCTACCTCTAATATGGTACTGTCTTTTATCTGTCTCAGATCATTGGATTGTCTTGGAAATTATGCTGGAAAAAAACGTTAAACCTGTTGCTTTGCTCAGGAGGTTGCTGGTACGTGGATCGTTTTACCGTGTTGGCGGTCAATCCATTCGCCAATTTCGAACCCTTATTGATCTCTACAAATGTACACTCTTCATTTTTTTTTTTACTTGGTTTCGCGCCCGTACGCGGATTCGTTGGGTTGCGCTTGTGAGGAGTGTTGGTTTGATTACGATTGATTAGGGTGGATTCACCTTGGTTTGTTTTACCATGTATCTGGGTCAGGTCTAATGCCCCCCAGCCTCTGTAACACCTTTTTATTTTATATATTTCTTCTTTTGCCTAAAAAAAATTATTATTTTCGCATAAGAAAGTTGATTGCAATATAAATAGAGAAATTGTTTAACTCATATAATTTGGTTAACATGTAGTTGGTCGATTAGAAGCATTGAAGTTACATGGTGTTTGTTAATCATGATTGCTTAACTCGTACATTGTTAGACATGGTAAAAAAAAAAAAATGGTCTTGGATAAAGTCCGAAGTTAAATATTTTTCAAATAATTTCGATGAATGGAGTAGTCAACCGGTCATGTGTGTAGGAGTGAATTTATATATAAGTTGATGGATCGATTTTCTTCTTGACGTGGAGGTATCGTAGGTTTGGTACTGTTTTCGTAATTAATATCATTGTAATTCTTCAATCTTGGCATTGCTTGTGCTTAGATTGTTTGTTTTTTTATATGTTGTCTTTTTGGTCTTTTCAAAAAAATATTGAGAAGTTCTCATGTGCGTAATATTTTTTAATTGTAATTTTTTTTCCTTCAAGCAACTACGTCGAGAAAGAAACAATGACTAAAAAACGTATAGAATTAGCCAATAGAAAACCTCAGATACACAAACGAAAGATGACCAATCTTATAATTTAAAACCATGGACACTTACACCAACCAAGAATCTGACAAATTAATACCAACCAGAAGGCTCTTACGAAAATTTACTGTCAAACTTGAGATGAGTTCAAACAATATCAGAGATGCTATTCTAGATGCTAATTCTAAAATAATTTCAATTGACTATTAGCATTTTATTAATTTTTAAACTAATGGTCACTGATTTTAAATATACTAAAGGTTTTTTTTTTTCATTTTTGTTTGTTTGTTAACACTTGTTTTTTTTGGGTAGTCGGTTTTGAACTTCATACCTTGTATATATTATACATTGTCTATACCAACTGAGCTAAGCTCACGAAGACGTTTGTTAACACTAGTTTCTGAAAGAAAGGTTTAGGATTTTTAGTTCGAATGAAGATAATTTAAACAAAAATTTTAAAATATAATTATTCAATAAATCAGAAAGAAAAAAAAATATCTTTATTATATTTGAAATTTTAGAGGGTACAGTGAATAGATACATCTGACCAGTAGTGGGCTATGAATAGGATTACCATAGAACTGGCTTTTCACTAATTTGAAATATTTCCAATGAGATGGCTCCACACGTTGTTCTTCCAGAAGCAAAAAAGAAACAAAAGCAAAAGCCGTATATACCTTTGATTTTATCACCCAATACATTTTAGTTTCTGTTTCTTTCAAATCATAGAGTTTTCCACAACTTTTTGTTTCTAACTTTTTCTAAAATAATTCTAAACATGTCTGGAGTCCAGACTCTGGACAACGATTTTACCTTGCCGTTCTAAGGAAACATCAATTATTATATTTGAATATTCTTACCAATATATATACAACATTTCATTTTTTTTTATCTTATTCTATCCATCATATTATCAATTTATCATACTACTCTCTCATATCTTTGTCTCTATCAAGTGGTAGATTGTCATTTGACTGTTTAAAAATTATTTTCCCAAAATATTATCTTATTCTATAATATTTGCAAACGCTTACAAATACTTGGTCAGTGTTTTTTATTGGAAGTGACTTGGTCAGTGTTTTGATACGTGGTTGGAAATTTCTTCTCCCAAAATTATATGACGTGATAATTTAGTTTTGAATAAAGACTTAAATTTCATTTCACACACTTGCTTGTGGCTCAATTTAGCGCACCTAACAAAATATGATACTCAAATCAATCGATATATATTGAACAAATTTGATATTATTTTGACTATAACTGGAGGCTAATTTGATATTATTTTGTTATGAGAGATGGAATGGAAACACAAACAAATATTAAGACACTATATTGTTTTTAATTTTTTTTCCAAAAATAAGACACGTGTTCTTTTTTTTAGGGAAAATAACTTATATCATTTCATTAAAAATCAGATCAGTAATACATGTTGGAATATCATCAAAGACATGGAAGCTAGTACAAGATGTGGCTGCCTTAGATAAAGTATGTGCAACGTCATTTGCTTGCCTCCTAATAAACTCGACATGAAAGTTTGTTAAATAAGTGTTACAGAATTGGATGCTACTATCCATAATAGAACCAAACTCAGTGATATCTCCACGACCTTTGTTGAAATAATCAACTACTCTTTTTGAGTCAACCTCGAAATCAACATTTGTGAGTTGAAGTTCATGTATCCACCGAATCACATGATGTAATCCCAGGGCCTCCCATTTGAGTAAACCACATTGTTTTTGAGTGGACATGATTCTCATCTGAGTTTCGGATCCACATACCCAATCCTACCTTATTAGTGGTATTTGGAAAGGACGCATCGACATTACATTTGTATCTGCCACTTCTCGGTTTTCTCCATTTGAAATTTGTGTCCCCAAAGTGGTGGGAAGTACTTGGAAAGGAAGATATATTTTCCTGCCTTGTAGGAACTTGCTTACGATTAGCATTCCTCCAACCTTCTAAAAGGTGTTTTGCTTTTTTCAGGATTGTAACAGTCGAGTCTGACACCTGTTGCCACAATTTGAGATTCCTAGCTTTCCAAATACTCCACATTATGGTGACGATGGACTCAATTTGAGATGTAGACAACCTTTGCAACAAATTGAAGATGATATTAAACGCATTATCAAATTGATTCAGGGACGGAGAAATCAAATGTCAAACATTGGCTGAACGCCAGTTGTCAACTGCTATTGGGCAATGAAAAAAAAATGGTAGCTATCTTCATGGGGGTCTTCACACCTGACACACTTTGAAGGACAGTTGACACCCTGCTTCGTAGCTTCACCCGTGTTGGAAAACAGTCTCTATAAATTCGCCACACCAAATTCTTGACTTTGGGGGGCACTTTCAATCTCCAGATACCACTTCAATACCTAGGTTTTCGCAGATGAACATTATTTATGACCTCTTTGATATAAATGTGATAGGCACTTCTAACAGAATAACGTCCGTTCTTCTCTGCCTTCCAGATCATCTTGTCCATCTGGATCTGCTAATGAAGAGGAGTATTTAAAATATTTTGGGCCGTTTCACTTGCAAATAACTGACGGATCAACTGTTCATTCCAGGTTTTAACCTCTTGATCAATTAGATGTCCCACAGTATAGGGTTGCATAGCCAGCATGTCAGCACCAACAGTGGGAATGCTGGATCCTACCTCAATCCACGGTTCATTAACAATAGGGATATTGAAACCACTGCCAATTTTCCAACGAGCCCCTTGATAGCGATTTTCGCAAGTGTACGAAATCGTGCAAGTAGTAAAATTAAAACGGTAAGATCGAGTGTCGAACTCGAGGATCGCGTTATACTGTTGAATAATATTTGTGACTTAATTGAACAAAAAGGTACTGATTTTGTTTGATTGCAATGATGAAAATTAAGCAAAGTAAAATTGGTTTGAACTTTATAATAATAAAGTTGTCTGGATGAGTTTCACTAGATGACTATCTTGAGTTATCAACTTGAATATGACTATTGAATCGACATATCGAATCATTACCGAATTCTCTACTTTATTTTTGCCCTAATTCCTTAGTGACAGAATCATTAATCCTAAAATAACCCCTAATTCCTTAGTGAATTTAAGATTAGAATTAAGCATGATTGAACAAGAATTCGTAATTGGTTTCAAGGGTTTGCATCTATTCCTAGACTACAAAGGTAAGAATTTCTTATCTCAAGCGTTTATAAATTCAACTTCCGTTTCACAGTATAAACCGTAAATCAATTTAAAGGCGGCCAAACAGTAAAAACATTAAGATCAGAGATAAGAAAAATGATTCAATACACTTCTTCAATAATCAAAACAAAGTCATGGAACAAAAGTTGTCATCTACATAATCTCATCCCTAACAATTGGGAATCTAGCTACTCATGATAATGAAAATAAACAACAAAGAAAAGAGAATAAACAGACAAATTTTCTGACACCGCCGGCATCACCCAGCATTGCCGTTCTCTATCCGGGTCACTTTAATTTCCTGTTATCCTTCCCCAATCTCATGTGCTGCGTTATTCCGTGCTGCTCCCAAAAGTTCTAAACCTCTCCGTCCTTCCGTCGTGCCTTCTTTTGATCAGCCTTCTGCCAATATATATTTATGCCGCACTCCTCCACGTCAATTAGCTTTTTAAAATTAAGGAGACCTAATTCAAGCTTTGGGCCAAGCCAAATGAATACAATACGTTCTTTTTTTCCAATGGGCCAAGGTTGCACTAGGTTGTATATATATTATAAATAAAATGTTATTTGCAGTTCTTTTCTCATTACTACAATGCTTTAATATATTCATAGCTTCGGTAGCAATGTTTTATCCCAACGATCAAGCTGTTTAGTTGAATAAATGACATAAAAAAAAAACTAGACAAAATGTCTCATTAGCGAAGAAATTAATGACATAAACAACTGATTGATTTGAAAATTACAAGAGAATGATTTATTCAAAATGACTCTAATTAAACACTGAAATGATAAAAATAGACTTAAAACTTAATTGAAAAGACTCTAAAAATAGTGATTGATGAGGAATCATCACCCCTTGTCGAACTACCACTTTGGCGCTGAGAATACTACGCCAAACAAAGCTTGGATTATGTCCCAATTTAGCATCTAGGTAACTAATATTCGCGTAGTATCTAGCTTTAAAAATTCTTGAGACAAGGCTTTCCGAATTGGTTTGTAGATGCCACCCTTGTTTTCCAAGCATTGCCACATTAAATGCTGCTAAATCTTTGAAGCCCATTCCTCCATGATTTTTGTGAACAGATAGTTTTTCCCAGGATAGCCAGTGCAATCCTTTATTGCTTGTACCTTCATGACCCCACCAGAAGGCATTCATCATCTTTTCTATTTCGTCTATAAGTGTATTCAATAACCTAAAGATGCTCATGACATAAGACGGAATAGCTTGAAGGACAAATTTGATCATGACCTCCCTTCCTGCTTTGGACAAACATTTGCTACTCCAACTACTGATTTTTTGCCACACTCTATCCTTAATGAAGCTGAAAGTTGCTTTTTTTCCTACGCCCTGCCATTGATGGCAAACCAAGATACTTACTAGTCCCTAAAACCGCACGTACTCCTAATATGTTGGTGATGGATTGTTTTAGCGGTTCTTGAACATTTATGCTGTAAAAGATTTCAGACTTAGGGAGACTGATAGCTTGACTTGATGCTTCCTCATATTGATTCAAAATATGCTTCATCGTATTCGCCTGATGCTCCTCCGCTTGAAAGAACAAGAAACAATCATCAGCGAACAGTAGGTGGGATACTCTCGGAGTAATGCGACAAACACGGACACCTTCGAGATCTCTTCTAGCATTATCCAGAATGGATCTGTCAGGTACGAATGCTGACTGTGAATCGGCAATACATTTGTGTAAGATTTTCTTCAGACGATTTGCTAGCACCTTGGACAAAAGTTTGTAAAGGACATTACACAAAGCTATGGGTCTCTACTCTTTCATGGGTTTTTGTTATGTACCTTTTGGAATCAAGGCTATATTTGTGGAATTCAAAGTTGGGGGAAATTGACCTTCATTCATCCACTGGCAACACTAATTAAAAATATCATCACTGCAAACTGACCAAAAATAATGATAGAACCTGGGATTGAAACCATCAGGGTCCGGACACTTGTCAGGCTGCATGGAAAACATTGCTTCTTTGATCTTTTCTCTGCAAAAAGGAGCTGTTAAATGTGCATTGTCCTCATTATCAATCACCTGATCCAGCATATTGATCACTGGTGAGCGAACACTATCGTGTCCTTCAAACAGTTTATCAAAATAATTTTTCGTAATAGATCGCATCCCATCATCATCGATGATGCGAATTCCTTCATTTGTTTCAAGAGAGAGAATTTTGTTTACTCTCTTTCTGGAAGTTGCTGCAGCATGAAAGAATTTCGTGTTCAAGTCTCCATCACGATACCAATGAGTTTTTCGTCTCTGCCTCCAGTACATATCCTCTTGAACAAGCAAGTGGTTAAGTTTTTGCCTCAAATTATCAAATTGAACCTCATCTTGGATTCCAGTGACATTGCGGCTTCTATTTGAAGTTTGTTGCAATGGGTTTCACTTCAATGCGTTAGGTCTTATGCACAATTTGATAATTTGTTGATGATATTGCTTCCTGCACTCCCAAGACAACTATCTCGAACAACATCATTTACACCATCCTCAATTCTCCAAGCATTTTCGAACTTGAAGGACCTTCTGACTCTATGAATTCAAGCCACCGAAGTCTTGTCCAACAAGATAGGAAAATGATCAGAGGACGGAGCAACAAGATTTTCTAACTTAGCATTAGGAAACATATGCATCCAAAAATTAGTGACTAAAGCTCTATCCAGCTTTTCTTCTACAGCATGAGTAGTATCCAAACTCTTAAACCAAGTAAAGGGATATCCCTCCATATGAACATCAATAAGACCAGCATCTTGAACAGCTTTTCGAAATCCCCTGATAAGCCAGTTGGGTCTGGTGGCCATCCCTTTTTTCTCATCAGCATGAAGGATATCGTTAAAATCCCCCATCAGACACCAAGGTAAACTAGTCTGTCTAGCAAGACCACAAATGAAATTCCATGAATCTCTTCTTCTACCGATTTCTGGAAATCCATAAAAACCTGTGAACATCCAAGCCCCACGATTGACTTCTTCAATTTTAGCACTAATATGGTTAGCCAAATAATTGACAATGCTACAGTTAACCATATTTCGCCAAAACAAAGCAATACCTCCGCCTCTACTATTTCTAACTGGTGCAAAACAAGAATCATAACCCAATAAGTAACGAAATTCCTCGATTTTATTAACTTGAACAATAGTTTCACAAAGAAAAAGGATATCCGATTTATAATACCGAACAAGGAATTTGATTTTAGGAATTACACACAAGATTCCCAGGCCTCGGCAATTCCTAGCTATAATACTTATTGATCTCGGCAGGCCTTGCTACCAGGTCCCGCCGTTTCATTTTTTTCAAATACTGGATTATTAAAAACATACATTGTTTTCTGCCCCTCCTTTTCATGGTCACCTTCTTCAGCAATTTCATGGTCACATACATTGTTTTCACGTGCACTAACCATAAAAGAACCTGGCTGTACTGGGTTGCGTGCCAGGGCTTGTTTGCGCGGATTCCCATGGTGTTGGACGGATGCTACAACTTTCTCTTTCCTGGCGTTTCTGGCTCGGCTCTGAAGATGAGAAAAACACAAGAAGGGGGGTTGAATTGTGTTTACTTTTTCTTCGTTTTCTCCTACTGAAGTCACTGATCAAAAGCAGATAAAGTTCAGCTTCTAAAGTGATAATCAGAATCTAAATGTAGCGGATAAAACAGAGAGAGAGAGAGAGAGAAGAAAGACACAAAGCAATTATACAGGTTCCTTCCACAAACCGAAAGTAGTCTTGTCCCCCTTGCACTTCCAAGGAGAGTTCACTAAGAATGTAATATGTGATTACAACTACTCAATGTTACAACTAGCAAGAGACTTCAAATTACTCAAGCACAATTGCAAGGGATTTCCTATGCTCCTGAACACAGTCAAGAGACTTCCAATGCTCAAGCACAACTGCAAGAGACTTCTATTGTTCAAGCACACAAGCAAGAGACTTCTATTGCTGAAGCACACAAGCAAGAGACTTCTATTCAAACAGAATCACAAAGAAGTTTGTTTGAGTTTGAACACTTGATATACAATCAGTGGTGTTCACAATACAAATCAGATATAGACTCTTAAGACTCTAGAATTTCTAAGATATGAACTTTGATAAGAAATTATAAGTGACTTTAGATGTAGAACAATATCAACAGAGTTTGGCACTTGTGAATTGTTGTATGAGTCTTTTTGTTTTGTGTTTCTACATACCTGATAAGTGCCAGGAAGTAGTAATTTTAATGAAGATTTATGGCACTTCTGTAACTTGTTTTGCAAGTTATCAAGGAAAAAGCCGAGAGATAATTGACTTTAATCCTTTTATGCTTTATCTATCTTACTTTACCTAATTTTGCAGGAAAGTTACTCAAGGCATTGAGCAAAGATGGAAAACAAGCAACAAAGTGCAACAAGGCCAAAAATAGGTAGAACAACAGGTTTGCTCGCCCTCAGTTCGCCCTCCACTCGCCATGGCGAGTTAGCAAAGAAAAAAATAGGCAGAGAGGCATGTTTGCTTGCCACCAGCTCGCACCCAACTCGCCATGGCGAGTTAACAAAGGAAAAAATAGGCAGAAGCTCATTTTTGCTCGCCATGGCGAGTGGAGTTTACTTGGGAGGCGAGCAAGGGCGGTTAAAACTCCCCAGGATGACGTGGCACAAACCCAATGGGGAAGAAACCTCAACTCGCCATGGCGAGTAGAAGAACTCGCGAGGCGAGTTGATGCAGATGGGAAAGCTTATAAATAGAGCCCTTGATCATTTCTTGAGGGATGCTTTTATTTTTACAGAAAAATACATATAGATACTTAGAGAGAGAGAGAGAGAGATAGGGCTTGGTCTTCATAGAGTGAGAGTGATAGAAGTTTGATTCTTCCACATTTGGTGAGAAATCACAAAGTTGTAATGAATCTTTTCCTTTCAATTTATTCTTGCAAGGCTTCCATGACAATGAGAAGCTAAATCTCCATTGTTGGGATTAGAGGTACTTGATCTAAGCTAATCATGTAATCAATTGATCTATAAAAGTATGGTTCTAGCATTTGATTTGATATTGAGATTATTCTTGCACTTTATTGTTCATGTTTGATTTAATTGTGATTGAAAAATACTTTTGAATCTAGGTTTAGAATAATCATCTATCAAACATAAGTTCTAGACATGGAATTGATGTTTAGATAACCACTCTTTGTATCCGAACTTAATGCCTTTCTATCATTCAAGAGATTGAGAAATCATTGATTGAATGATAGTGTCGCGTCATTTTTTGGAGGTCAAGCTATTTTATTAGCATAGACTCACTAATTTTTTCACGACTGAACATTTAATTTTTTTTAGAAAAGGGGAAAAAAGTTCAAACTACCCCATATTGAAAAGATTTAGGGTTCGGGGGTTAGTTATATTTAGGGAAGGTGTTAGCACCCTAAATATCCATAGTATTCTATGGGAACCTCTTGATTTTA